>JACCDP010630329.1_pt1 | contig 19589 bp, 19 predicted proteins | sample 7445841 | NCBI WGS metagenome assembly JACCDP01 (sample SAMN15323441, study PRJNA562643) | freshwater metagenome | isolation source: river surface water | place: USA:Blue River Watershed | collected 2017-08-17
TAATCTGATTTGATGTTTTCCCGGTGTTGGCTTCCAAAGTGAATCTGATTTTTTGGAAGTGTTTTGTAACGAGTTGAATCTCGATAGGGCAAGTTTAATGTCCATTTTTTTTACGTTTTAAAGTTAATAATTAAGTTTAATGTTTAAGGTTTTATCGCGATATCCTATATATCTAAATATAACCTTTTTGCATTTTTGTTTCACAAATATAAGAGTTTTTTCGCAAAATTCCAAATTTATTTTGCCCATTTTCCTCTTTGTACTAATTGGGCAATGATACCATAAACTGATAAATCTTCGTATGTATCTTGGATAGATTCTCCCACCTCATCTGGCTGTCCTAATACTACCAATTGCTTTAATCTTTGAACTTTATCATTGATTCTAAACCAAAGACCTGTAAGTGATAATTTTACATCCTCTTTACTTTGTAATGCAGTTCCTACGGAAATATTGCCAGGTCCATAATTCCTTTGCTTCTTACAAAATGTTTCATACATTTCTGCTTGGATTCGTTTGAATTCCTCCATCATTTCGGGATATACCCTTTCGCAATGTTCTCTTGCTGTTTCTTCTACCATATAACTTATTTTTTAATTCCCCATTTTTTATCTAAATAATCATAATAACGGTCTATTTTACTTCCATTAAACATAAAATACATTAGATTGATATCAATCCAAAATTCGATTTTTTTTAGTAACTTTTTCATTTGATTTATTTAATTTTTGTTTAAGTTTCGTAATAAGTGCGCACATTTCATACTCCTCATATTCAATGAGAATTTTTAAATGTTCATCTAATAAATCTGAAAATTCAGTTTTGTTAACTGATAATGTGATTACTATCACATCTTTAACTATTACTCTTGCAAAATCAATTTTTTTCTTTCGAGAACGTGTACCATACTCTATTGCATAGATTATTGCTTTTGATAATTCTAATCTATGCTCTTCGAATAAATTAATTGGATTCGTAATATTAATTTCTATTGGTTTGTATGTATTTTTCACATTACAAATATAGTAAAAATATTTTAATATTCCAAATTTTGAGAATTGTTCAAAGAAACTTTAATGTTATTAAAAACTTTTGTTGGAATTTTTTTATATCCGTAGTTGGATGTTGTTAATATACAATTTCTATATTCTTCCCAATCAAGCATATATGAGTTATCTAATACACCACCTGTTTTAGATTTAACTACCTCATTAAGAGCATTAATTGTATATATTGTATTTGATTGCTTTTTTCTATGAACTAAAATAGTTTTCCATTTGGAATCAATAGGCGCAGAACCTTTTTCCACATTGAATGTAATGTATAATTCCGTATCTGATATTTTACTTTCTAATACAAATATATTTGGATTAACTAATTCATAGTGATTTACAATGAAATCCATAGATTCATCCAATTCATTTTTATATGTAAACAAACATAAAAGTTGTGTATTCATTTTTATTATATCTATTAAGCCTTCAATAAATTTTTTGGAGGCGATGATTCAATGTGTGATGGATTTTGGTTTGTAGGTGCGGCAGTAACACATCCTGTATTTTCATCTTCTACTGCACTAAACCCAGGATTATGATGCGGATTCATATAGCATGGTTTACTAACACCATCAGCTATATCATCTTCAACTCTTACAGCTACACCATCTTTATTTACATATACTTCTTGGTTAAAATTGGCATATCTTGTATATCTCATATCCTTATTATTCACAAAAGCTGTCATTTGCTGCATTATATGATGCAATCTAACGGATTTTTCAAAGTTTTCACGATTAGCACCTTCGCATTTTGCAACATCTTTTAATGCTTTTCCTAATATAGCATCTGCTTTTTTTGTACCAACTTCGGCTAATCGTTTAGCCTCCTCTTCAGTCATAATACCCGCCTTTACAGCCCAATTTTGAAATTCAGATAATTGTTGCTCTGCATTTTTTATAGAACTTTCAGGTATGTTTAATTGCTGATTTTTATTTTTAGGATATGCTAACGAATAAATAGATTGTATATCTAATAGCTTTTTTTGAGTTTCTTTGTTTTTGTATACTGTTTGCAATATTTTATTATAATTGGCAGAACCACCACCACCTTTATACTTAACACTCAATCCGCCAACATATGTTACACTAACCGCATAGAATTGTAAATTTTCTGCAATAGCTTGTTCTAAACTTTGACCCTTTTTAGGCCTAATACTAAATTCATCTGGTAATACAATAATATCGGCAGTTTGGAAATTTTCGGAAGCTGGAAAATATACCTGCTTTCCTTCTGCTAAAAATTGTAATCCCACTTTCATTTCTGCATAATCGGCAACGGCATCCGCAAAATCAGGTGAATTAGCCATATTTATTAATAAATTATCTAATTCTTTTTTATATTCTTCTCTAACTTTAGGATTGGTTTGTAAATCGGATTTTTCATTTAATTCTTTTAATTTATTCAAAGAATCAAATACTTTTTTATTTTCAGGCTTATTTACTAAATCACCTTTACCATATAGTTTAGAATAGTTTTCTAATTCCGATTCGAATCGTTTCATACTACCCTCTATAATATTACTTATGGTTTTTTTTCTACCTTGCGGAGTTGTAACATCACCAAAATTAGTCATTGGAATTTTTCCACCAGATTTTTCAGCCGCATCAAGCATATCATCTAATCTTTGATTATATGCTTCCGTTTCCAAAACCATATTGGTCGCTTTTTGTTCTGCTTCTTTTTGAGAAAGACCGGCGGATGTAAGTGCTTTTACTAAAGATGCTTGGTTTGGTACTGTTTTATATGTAAGTTCAACATCAGCAACTTTTACTCCATTTTTAGTTTTAACAATATCAACAATAACTTCGGGCTGTTTTGGATTCACAGCTTCTGCCATTTTCTTTGGAGTAAACACTTTTTTTCCAATTGCTCCTTCCGATGATTTACCTACATTTAATTTGTTAGCTAACGCAAACTTTCTAACTGCATCAGACATTTCCGGATTTCCGGTTGCAATTTCTATACTATCATATCCTTGCTGTGGGTGTCTACCAACGAGTTTTTTAGAAAAGTATATTTTAGTTGTTCCACTTTCGTTATTAGCAACTAATTTACCAACAGAATTAAATGCTTTAATTTCTTCAGCTGATAATTTTTCTCCATCAAATATTTTATTAATAACAGATTGAACTACTTTAGATTTAATCGCAACAGGTTTACCACCTGGTTCGGATAATAAATTTATATTTCCGTTTTCATCTGTTAAATTTTGTAAAACTTTTAAAGCAGCTTCTTTTTTTCTTTGTATAAATGCATATTTCTTTTCATCTCCACCTTTAGTTTTTGTTGTTGAAAATAATACATTTTTAAAATCACCACTATCACCCATATCCACATCTGCGGGTTTAGATGTTGGTTCTTCTTCCGGAGTTGATGATTTTGCTGCCGCATCATCATTATTATTTGATGGAAAAACATCTCCCCCTTTATCTTTACCAAATATATTGGGGTTGGGTTTTTTTGATTTAGGTTGTTTTACTTTTTCTATATCACCATATTTACCTCTATTTGCATCTAAAAATGCCTCAAAATCTTCCATTGCAGCATTATGTGCGCTATTAGTTGGGTCATTATAATTTATAGCGGTAGTAAATGAAACATCGTTTCCTTTATCATTTCGATATTTTTTACCTTTAAAGAATTCAGCAGCTGCTTCTAACCCACTATCTCCTTTTGCTTTTTCTTTTAACAAATTGATAGCTTGGGAATTGTATATACGCATTTCTTCTAAAACAACAACAAGTTCGTTTAGATGTTCTTCATTAGTTAAATCTACGATTCCCTCCGGAATTCTATAACTTAATTCCAATAATATTTCTTCGAAATTTGGAGTCATTTTTTATCTCTTCGATGCTTTTGATGCGTAAATTGTTTCAGAGCCTGTTTTAGTGAAATCATGTGGTCTAAAAACTTCAAATCTAGTACCATCTTTGAAAACAATATTTCCACCAGATGGGCTTGTTCGAGTATAAACACCACTATCTTTACTAACCAATCTTTTTACAAGTTCTATGGCATCTTTATCAGGATACCCACTACCATCTCCAAGTCTTACATTTGGTATAAGAGATTTAGATAGCGTTGATACATCCACTTGCTTATCTACTTTTATATCAGTTATGGATTTATTTTTAGCTCCACCAGCTGATTTAGGTATCATTGATGATAATTTTGTAGGACCAACTTTTGTTACAGGTATAGGACCATCTTCAACATGTGCAAATTGATATTGTGAACCATCATTAAACACAACAGTTCCTTCGGTTTCGCCAGTTTGAACATATATACCATCTTCACCTTTATCTATTCTAGCTTGCAATTCCTTACCATCATTATCGGATGTATCAACTGTTATATCATCGGTAATATCTTTTAGTTTATAAGTTCCTGCAAATTCTTTATCCGCAGTTTTTAATATTCCTTTAACAATTGATTTAACATCAGCTTTAGAAGTATCTTTAGGTAAAGCCTTTTTAATTAAATCCTGAAGTTCTACATATGCAACTTCAACTTCTTGTTTATCCGCCTTTCCTTTTTTATAATCAGATTCTAAATACTTCAATGCACCAATTTCATCCTCTATATAAGCTAAATCATTTTTGTTTAGTTTATCAGAATTCGCTTTAAAAAATTTATTAAAATCGTTGTAGGAAGTTAATGAATCTATATCCATTGTTGGTTCTTTTGCAGATGCTCCACCCGTTTTACCAAATACCGAACCACCACTATCTTTACCAAACACCGAACTTCCTTTTGTTGGCTCGGAATTTTTAGCAGCTTGACCAGCAGTTGTTGGTTTACCAGCTATCGTAACTTTAGTATCTGGTCTTAATTGGTGTTGCTTATTATATGCATCAAATGCATCTTGATTTCTAAAATCAATTTCTTTTAAGGGAACTAGATTTACTAATTTCATATTTCGCTTGTTTATTCCTATATAATTATATGATATAAATATAAAGTTTTAATTAATAACTTCCAAATTGTTGTAATTACTTCCTTCATAAATTCGGACAGGAAACCCACCTTTTTCCATTACTCTTTTAACTGAATCGATAATCTCATCCTTTTCAATCGGATGTAAATCAATTAAAAACGCATCGTATGTATATAAAATCGGTTTACTCATCTTTCCTTCAAAGCAATTAAAGATATCGCCCATTTTCATATAATTCACTTCAGTTTCCAACGCTTGTAACAAATAGTTGAATACCTTTTGTTCACTCGCCCCTTCGATTCTACTAAAATGGATTTCCCTCTTATAGAGAGGAGTCGTTAAACGGCCCGAAATTACGAACTTTTGGTAAACCGATTGAATGTATTCCTCTACCTTTTTAAAGAACGGAATGTTTCTCGCCGCATCATCCAATCCTCCATATAGATATTTAAATGTAATCGCTTTCGAAGTTTCATAATCACATCCATAGATATCGGCAAAGTATTGGTGAGCCGAAATATCCGTTGGTAGTTTAAACCCAATCATACCTCCTATCAATCGTAAGTGATATGACTCATAATCGAATTGAAGAAGAGTTCCATTTGGGTTTCTACTAACGAATGATTCTCTACTACCATCCGCTTTTGGTAGAGCAGAATAGTTTACTCCTAAATGCCTGTTAGATGGTCTGCCTGTTATTGTGTATGGATTGTATTGGGTATAAACCATACCTTTCTTTAGGTATGCTGCATCAAATTTAAAGTTATCAATAAATTTTTCCTCTTCGACTTTCACCCCAGCCCCTTCCAGCCTTCCCAATTTTCTAATTGCTGATGAATAATTGTAATCCCAATCATTTATGTTTGTAATAGTTGGTATTTTTTTTAATACTTCGTACCACTTCATTAATGGAATACAATCATTTAATTCTTTGAAATCCCGTCTATACCCTTTATAAACCGATTCTACGAACTCTTCAAACACAAATGGTTTCCCATAGGATTCAAAGTAAACCCATTCATAATCGAGTCCTAATTTGCTTATATACCTACTACTTAATACTTTAGTAGTATCCGATATAAGAATGTTCCAATCAAATTTTTCTATCTTATTAGCATCTATATGATTGATGTTAATAATCCCATCATTTCCATTTTCTTCTTTGTAATACAAAAAAGAAATTCTACTCATAAGAGGGTGCGCTTTATGAGAACTCCAAACAGGAATCAGTAAATCGATTTTAGGATTCGATTTGACAAAAAAATGTAGGGCAGATTTAGTTTCTATTAAATTCATACCCTACAAATATACGAAAAATATTTCTTATTTCAAAATTATTCTCCCCAATGCTTTTTACGAAGTTCATACATATCAATTGGTTCTCTCTTCATATGACCACCTTGATTAAAATATGCACCTTTTTTCAAATAACCTCCTAAAAAGTTTCTACGGAATCTATTAGAGTTGTTTGTTTCAGAACCATGCACAGTGTGTGAGTGTAATAAAACTACTTCTCCTTTACGAAGATTTCCTTGTATCTTTTTGAAATCATGTCCTTCTGGCATTACACACGGTTTACCTCTTTCGTTTCTCCAAAAAGATGGGTTTGTTTTTGTTCTCTCTTCATCCACCTCAATTGGTAAAACAGGCAATCTATGTGAACCTTCATAGTTCCATACTGCACCATTTGTTTCATCGTGATTATCTAACGCCAACGCAGTATTGATAATTTCATTATGCCCACATCCGGTGTAAAAAGCATTTTGATGTTGGTCTCTACCTAATTGTCCCGGTGGTTTAAAATAAGCCCAAGTTTGCATTCCAACTAACTGACCTTCCATAAGGAATTCCATTGCTTCAATTAATTTTGGATGTGCAAATAATTTTTCTAATTTTGGTGAAATTTTGTGTGGATATGCAAACGGGTCCCATTCTCCCCAATCATCTCCATTTTCTTTTGTAGTTTTAGAACGCTCTTGTCTTAATCGTTCCATTTCTTCGTTGATTTCATCACACTCTTCTTCAGTTAAGAGTTGAAATACAGTCCAACCTCTATAACGCCAATCAAATGTCATTTGTTGGATTTCAAGGTCTGTAAGATGTTTGAAATTAGCCATAACTTTAGTTTAATTTATATATCTATATATATAGAAATTTCAATTAAAAAGATAGAAAATTCTAATGATTTTTATCATTTGTGGAACTGAAGTAAGTTTGGTAAATATAACCCTATATTCTTTATTTTTGATGATGTAATTACTATTGATGCGTTATTTGATGCTTTAACTCCTAAATCAGTTAATCTATTGTTTGGTCCGTAAACTGCATTTATTGGTCCTGAAATTCTCCATCGCATAGTAGCTACAATCCAATAGGGGTTTTCCATCAATTCCATATATGTATTTTCATCTAATTCAAAAACAAAACCATTTACATCATTTGCTTTTTGAGTAAAATATCTATCAATAGTACCAACTTCATAATCATTTTCAACAGGCGTTGGTATAAATGTTTTTGGAGTTTGTAAATTATATATTTCTGTATCTTTTATTAAATCTTTATACATAGTAAATTATTTATCAGAATAAGCTTTTTCAATATCCAATCTATATCCGGCTTCAATAGTAGTTTTCCAACCATTATTATCTATTCCTTGTTTTACATTTGTTATTTGAAAATATCCATTTCTATTGTATATTTCAGGTATCCCATCTATTTGGAAATATTCTCCGCAACTTAAACCAGATATACCATCTATACCAAACGAAATATCTAAATAAGTTAAAGCAGACCCGGTTTTTTCTTTTTTAATATGTTGTTGTATAACCCCTTTATCTAAAAAGATATATGATTTTATTACGGATTTATTGTTTATAACTGATTTAAATCTAACGGATTTATTTTTTATTAATTCTGCTAAATCCGTTGGCTTTTTATCACTATCCTCCTTTTCAGGTGGTTTATCATTTGTAATACCTTCCTTTTTCTTTTCTCTAACGTTTTTAGCAGCCTCCAACACTATATTTTTTTCAATTTCATTAACTGAAAAATATCCATCAGAATTTTTTGCATATGATAAATCAAATAATTTATAATTTTGAGTTTCTAATTGTTGAGAATTTACACTTTTATCAAACCCCTCTCCATTCATTATACTATTTAGGTTTAATTGAGATTGATACATTGCTTGGGCTTGTCCCAAAGTACCCAATTCCATATTAAAGCTGAATTCTTTTAATATAGAATTTGGTCCAATTTTAAATCTATAAGAAGTTTTTACTTCATTTTCTGGTGGTTTAAGTCCTATTAAATTATAATCAATTATTGATAAACTTTTTAAAGATTTAGTTACATCATCTGTTTGTGACATTAATTCTAACTTACATAACCCAAATGTGTTTTCATTCACCATTTGCAATACATTATTAATAAATTCAGCTTGAGTAAATGAGTTTTTATAAGCACTTAATACGCTCTCATATCTTAAAAATACATTTAATAAGTTGCCATATTTTATATCATCTTTTTCTTCTAATTTATATTCAATACCAAAGGAATCATATATGGTTTTTGTTGTTATATGAAATGTTTTTCCATTTACATCACATTTAGTAAGAGAACCATTAACATCTAATATCAATTCATTCTCTTTACCTTTTTCAGGATTTCTTTTAAAAGCTGGTATTGAATTTGGTATAATCAATTCGTCAGAAGTTGAACACATAAATTTATGTGAATTCATTGGAATTATAGGTTTTGTTTTTGCTTTATCTTCATAATAATAAACGAGCTTTTCTGAATTATAATTAAAAACTTGTGTTATCTTTAATAATTCTAAAACAAATTTAAATGAAATATATTCTGAAAAAGAAACTGTTTTATCTTTCTCTTGCGCATTTACCATCCCCCAATTAAAAAATTCATTTTTCCAATCCTTTTCAGGATATCCTTCTATAACTTTTTCTAAATTAAAATCTCCATATATTTTTTTTAACCAGCTTTGGTATGGCATTGGTTTAACAATGGGATTGCCAGATTCACTCTTTTTTGTATCCTGCTTAATAGGCATCCATAATTGTAATTCATTTCCAGCCGATATTTCCATATCAATATCATATGTTCCATCTTCAGCTGGCGAATAAGTAAAATCCGTAACTTTACCAACCATATAATCAAAATTATAATCGTTGTCTTTTAAAGCTTGTAAATAATTTATTTTGGATTCTTTAAAATCAGAAAAATGTTCTGTAACTATCGTAACATAGTCCGAATGTTTATTTTTAGATATTAGTTTTGAATGAATATTGGTTTTTGAAATTAAATCAGTATTCCACCCATATTCTAAAACAACAGGCATTGATGGTCTTAAAAAGAAAAGGTCAAAAAATTCTAATTGTTTTAAACTAAAAACTTTTACTTTTATTCTAGCGGATTTCAATGTATTATTTCCACCATCTGTGTCTATTTCCACAGAATTTATTATAGGAGTTGATATTTTTCTATTTTTTTCACCATCTATTGTAATCATTTTTCCATCCAAATCATATCCTAAAATTGTATTTGATGTCTGATACATCATATTTAGTGCGGAATGATTTGTAATTACGCAACCTCTATATGCATTACTACCATATGTTGCGTTTTTTATAGAATCTAAAATATTTTCTGTTTGATTTACTACAACTGCTCCAGATGACATAATAACAAACGGAGAAAGTTTATGATTATTAAAACCAAATACTTCTCTATTCTCTAATTTTTTTTTAATTTCTGGTTTTATTGGAGCTATAAACGGAAACGGCATTTATTTATCTATTTATTTTTTCTAAATTATTTAAAATTTCAGATAGATTAGATGGGATTCTTAATTGTACACCTTCTCCAATATACAATGATGCGTTATTTAAATTATTTGCAATTGCTATAATCCACCACAAATCTTTATCTCCATAATATTTGTTAGCTAATAAATCCAATCTATCAGTTGATTCCGATATTACATAAAAATCGTTATCAGTTGGTTTAATTTTTGGATATATTAAACTTCCAAAATATTTTTTTTTGGTTTCTTTTTGATTTTGTATTTTTGAATATGTGTATCTACTTGCTGCCATTATTATTTTTTAATAGTATATTTTTCGGAATCATTTAATCCATCAAAATTATATTTAAAAACTTTAGTAGTACTACCATCTATAATATGATTTTCAATTATCTTTATACTAATCGATACATCAACTACGGATGGATACATAAAATTTTCATCGTTATTATCAGTTTCAAAATCACTATTAAAAGAATTTCGACCAATTTGATTTATACTTCTTCCAAGCATACTACTTGCCGATTTTCCTTGCTTTGGCCAACTCGTATTATCATCTATTTCAAACGATAAACTTTCCACATATCCTGCAATATTTTTATATAAAGAACCAATACTAAATTTTATAATATTTGGAGATATCGCATATTGAGAAGTTGTTCCAAAATTAGAAGTTACAACATTTGAGTCTGGGAATGCTAATGATTTTAAATAATTTATTTTTTTAATCATCAATTTTTTTTGAGATTCTTGCAAATAATATAATTTAATATTAAATTTAACACTTCGTTCAACGCCAGTATATCTATTTACTTTAAACGGAGAACCTATATATTGAAAATTTGTCCATTCTGGATTTACATCTTCGGATAACCCTGTTATTGAACCAATAAATGGTACATTAAAATCTACATTTCCTATATCATCTATAATTTTACCAACAACAAATACTACATGACCATTTTTTTCTAAATTTTGTAATTCTATATCTGTTACAATCTCTTTATTTAAGATAGTATATCCTCCATCATCCCAAAACGCTCCCTTTTCTCCTAAAGAAAATTTTCTTTCTTCTAATTTACCATCTTTATCTTTGTAATATTTGGAAAATTTTCTATCTTCTTTTATAAGTTTGTTATTATTATCTTTGGCTAATTTAACTCCGTAATTATTGGTTACATCTTTCTTTTTTAGACTATTAGATAAATCTTTTAATCCACCTTTTGTAATTCCTTTTATAGCTAAATTTGCTGCCATTCCACCAATAGTAGATGCACCTTGATTAAAAGATGCAAATAACGATGCGGGTGATGGTGATTGCTTTATGTAATATGGAGTATCTTTATCGATTGCAGTTTGTAACTGTCTTTGTGTTTTAAATAAAGATATTGGTTTTGATAATACAGTATTATTCTTAAATATAGTATCCGATGGTCTATTAGCAGAGCCACCCAGAGCTCCTCCTATTTGATTACCAATTAAATCAGCAATGGCATTTGGAGAAGAAGTTAATAATGCCGCACCTCTTGGTGGATTTATCAACCCTCTACTTTCAATAATAGCAGAGCCAACTTTTCCATATAAATCCTTTTTTTGACTCTTAAATAAATCTCTTATTGTTGCCATTTATAGTTTACTATTTACTATAAATATCTTTATTATAAATTTATGGAAATGATTAAGCAACAGCTACATCTCTAGCAACGGCATAGCCTCTTCTAGCTTGATTTAATAAACTATTTCGTATTGTTCTACCATCTAAAGTTATATCTGCACCTTCTTGTGCAGTATTTTCCATAATCTTATTAAGCATTTGTAACGATAATCCAGTCATTGCTACCAATTCTTGTTGTAATTTGGTAGTATATTCAAATTCAGTTAATGTTCTCGTTTGTTGTAATTTTAACTGATTTTGTGTTGCTAATTGTTGTTGTCCATTACCTTGAATTGTTGTTAATTGAGCGGTTCCTTGATTAGTAGCAGCTACTGTCATTTCAGTTCCTACTAAATTAGCTTTTTTAAGTTCTTCTAATTTTTTAGCATCAACTCCCGAATAAACAGTTTCAGTACCATAAGTCATTGCAGGTCCAGTCATAGAATTTTTCATTACTGTTCTACTGGATGTTGTTGATATACTTTTTGCCAACGCAATTTCCTCTTTTGTTATTTTGTTTTTATCAATATAACTTTGGGCAAGTGAACCTCCTGATTTACCTAATGTTACTGCAATATTTTCTATTCTTGCCATTTGTTTGTTAACATCAGCTGTTCTTTTTTGAACCGCTGAACCCATACCTTCTCCCATAGCAGCTGTTATTGCTTTTTCAACTGCAGCAGTATCCTTCATATTAACATTACCGGCTTCTAATTTATCACCAAGTTTAATTGCAAAATTACCTAAATCAGCTTGAGTTAAATAACCACCCTGTTGTAATGCTAATAATTGACTTACAGCATTACCTCCAGCGCTTCCAGCAGATGTAGCTATACCCATTTGTGTGAATGCTTGCTCCATCATAGTTCTAGTACCTTTACTAGCTAAAATATTAGTAGCAGCTTCCACATTTGCCGATGCCGCTGCCATATCTTTTTCAAACTCCTTTGCATATTGCAATTCCCATTTAGCTCTATAAGCGGCTTCTAATTGAATTGAATCTAATCTTTGTTGTTGTTCTAACATTAACATTGCAAATCTCTGTCTTTGCTCAAACTCCAATAATTTTTTTCTTTGTTGTTGGTCTAATGCCAATTTAGCAGCTTGGTTTGAAATATCTTGTTTTAAAGCCCCATCTGCAAATGCTTTTCCTTTAGCAGATTCCGCTTTTAATTCTCCAGAAACTGTACCTTCTTTACCTTGCTGCAATCCCATTAAAGCGGAAATATCCATTCCTGTTGCTTGTTGTAATGCTTGTTTTTGGAAAGCATTCATAGCGTTAATATCAACACCACCTAATGCGGTTTTTAATGCAGATGCTGCACCTGATTGGTCTCCGCTCATCAAACGAGCTCTTACTTCTGATAAATTAACATTTTTTCCAAGCATAGCCGATAAACTCATTTCGGCTTTAATACTATCTTTGTAATTTAATACCATTGTATCAGATGCCTTCATCATTTGAGACATTGATACACTCATTTTTGTTAAAAGAACTGCTTGCTTTGCAAAATTATCAGCAGTACCATTACTAAATTTGTATATATCCTCACCGGCTTCTCTAATTTGATTAAATATTACTTGTGGTGCAACATCATTTATTTCTGCAAATTTTGAAAAACCTGCTATTAAATCCTGAGCCATACCGGCACTAGTCTTACCCATTAAACGAAATAGGTTTGTCATATTCATAACATCCTCATCACTTCCATTTAAATGATAAGCTAACCCTTGTGCGTTTTCGGTTAATTGATAACTACTTTTAACTCCCAACCCAAACATAGAAGTAAATTTACCCAATCCTTCTATTATTTGTTTTGTAGATGAGCCGATTGCTTTTAATGCTCTCTCTGATATACTTGCGTATTTTGATATAAATGGTATTCCAGCTGCTGATATTGCTTTTCTTCTATCTAATTCAGCATCTAATGCTTCTTTTGCTTGGTCTAATTCGAATTGCAATGCATCTTTTCTTAATCCAAATTGATATTCAACATCATCTTTTACTAAACCTTGTTGGAATTGAAGATTATCACTTGCTACACCTTTTTCCCAATTGAAATAATCTTGTGTTAGTGCTTGTTTTAATTCTAAAGGCTTCTGATAAGCATACTTTGCATCTATTTTTCTAAATTCTTCAGTTCCTTCCAAATCAGTTCGTGTAGATGCAATACCTTCAGCACCCAACATACTACCTTTATTCGTAGCCATTTTTACACCAGCTACAAGTTTAGCCAACCCACCACTATTCCAAAAATCATATGCCATTTTTAGACCGGTAAGTACTGCTCCTATTGGACCAGCTGCTCTTAATATACTTCCACCAATTGAACTTAAACCTTTAGCCGCCTTTCCTAACATACCTTTACCAAATCCAGCACCACCTTTATCTTTTACGCCCGCTATTGATTTTGAAAATGCTCTAAAATTATCTCTTCCCATAAGTTTTCCAGCGATTTTCATATTTTTTGCGCCGAAAATATCTTCCATTTTTTTCATAGCCTCACCAACCTTTTTTTGATTGGCTGTTTCTTTATTTTTTTGGCTATTTTGTTTTTTACTTTGGGTGTTAGATTCTTTTTGAGTTTTTTGAAATTCACCAACAGAAGTTTGAAAATTAGAAACTACTTTTGCTAAATCATCAACTACTCTACCTAAAGCACCCGTTGTTGATTGAAAAGAAGCTATACTTCTCTCTTCTTGGTCAAGAACTTTTCTTTTTCTATCTCTATTAGATGCCATAGTTAATTAGACTAATATTTTATATATAAATATCTATTAAACTATTTTCTTTTAGCTTTGCTAGATTTTGATGCCTGTTTAGTTGCATTTTCATAAACTTTTGCTTCCGTATCTTTGGTTGTAATTAATTCATTCCAATAAAATTCTCTTAATTTTACAGGCATGAAATATACATCATTCCAATTGAATCCACCATTGGAATTATAAATTAAAGAAAATATTTGCTTATGAAGCGTTACGGAGTAATTATTCGGCAGGGTAAAAAAAGTCAAGCCCTATTGGTACTCGAAGAGCCTCCTTCTCTCCGGTATATGGTGATGTGTATTCGAATGATAAATCTATATCAGGTGTTATCTCCTGTATATATTTTCGTAATGCTCTCGAATCAGCTGCTCTTAATTGGTTTACAACAAAATTACTTATATAACCCAAATCTCTATTACCATCTACTTCTACAATAATTCTTCTTAATCTAGTTGTAACTTCATTTGGTTGTTTTAATGTTTTTTCACTTGCTTCAATATCTTTATTAATTGCCAATTCATCAGCATGTGTTAATAGCTTAAATTTAATAAATGTACCTGAATTTGGTAATGTAAATTCATACTCATTTTTTCTATTTAAAATACTTTCATCTATTTCTTTAATGGATAATTTACTCATATCAACTTTTGTTTCAACGGGCTCATTTTCTCTTGGGTCGGTAACTGTTACAGCGTATTCAGGACCATATGCTAAAACTCTAGTTGATATTAATATGGCGTTTTTATCACCAATTAACAAATCACCAAGATTTACACCAGATTCAACTACTACCGATTCTAATAGCTTATCAATAACAATTCCCTTTCTTATTAAATTGGTAGATGTAAGAATATCTTCTTCTTTAGCTGTCATCAATTTGATTGTAACTTCTCCTTTAGATAATGGAGATGATTCTGGATAACACAATCCTTTTGATGGTAAACTGATAATTTCTGTTGGAAATGGATATGTTTTTTGAGATTGATACATTGGAGCACCCAACCCTCTTGTAACTTGTTGTTCTAAATTTTGTTGTTCCATAATTATAACTATTGTTGTTTATATATAAGTATATATAAAACAAAAAAGCAGTGAAGAAATTCTCCACTGCTTTATTTTTCAATATTATGAAAATTTTAATACCAATCCTTTGCTTCGTAGTAATCTATATTAGCATATACTTTAAGAATTCTATCACCTTCTTTTTTGTGATTAGATAGGTATTCAAAATATTCTTCCTCACTATGTAGGGGAAAATCTATATGCCATCCTTCTGAATTAACTATCTCTACACGCACATTTTTATATTTTTCAATATAACCACTACATCTTTCAGAACGATATTCAGCAGTAGTTTTAAATGTAAATTCAAAACCATAGAATTCATTCATTTCTTTAATCACTTCTTCTTCCATTTCTAAACGGTCAGCAAGTACTTCAACATCATAAGAATCGTATAACATATTTTTAAAGTTTAAAGTTTAACAATTTAATTATCTAACTACCTCACCACGTTCTAACCAGAACATATCATTCTTTCTGGCATTCAACTCCCACTTCGCCTTCTCATACATCTCATCACTAATCAACCCACGCTCAAAACAATACTCCATATTCAACTCAAATGGAGAAACATGCAAATGGAGAGCTCTACTCACTACAAAGTCACAATACTCATTAACACTCATACCACGCACATCAATTAAATCATTCATATCTCTTAATCTTTATTACATAGTAAAGGTAATACATTCTGCTATAAAAGTCAAGTCTTTTGTAAAATATTTTTAAAATTTATAATGATTCTAAATAAGACATAAAAAAAGAGGATAGAAAATCTATCCCCTTTTAAAAATCACTATTTTAAAGTTTAAACAATTCAAAAATTAGTACTCAAGAATTGCGTAATCATAGCTTAAAGTTAATTCTATCGATAATGGGTCATTTGAAGCCCAATCTAATTCACCAAAATTTGCTGATTGAATAAATGCACCTTTTAATGTCCATTGTTCTACTTTATCACCAACTGGTCCTAATAAATAGAATGTGATATCTTTCTTATAGAAAGCTGCGTATCCATCTCTACCTGTCAATGATTCGTGTGAACTTCTAATCCACTCCATTACTTGCTGTGCACCAGATGGTACAATTGGGTCATAAAGAGTGATATTGATATCATCCCAAGTAGATTTACCTTTAATTTTTCTTTTTACATTGATATGGTCTAATTCAACTACTTCTGAATTGAAAGTTGGTCTACTAGCCGTTTTTATCATATACGATTCTATACCGTTGATTTCCATTATAAATCTATTACCTAACTTTGGTTCAAAGTTGGTATAGAACATTTTATCGAACTCTAATACTTCTGGCATTTTATTTTCTATTTAAGTTATTTCTTATAAATATTTACTTTTCAAATTATCCGTTAAAACTTGCACCAGTCGGTAAGATATTGAAATCAATTTGTATGAATTCAGCTGTCTTTGTTGGTTGTAAGTAGATAGCCCCTTTAAGGATGTTTCTATCAATTACATCTGGTGTGTTATTAGTTTCATCCATCACTACTCTGAAAGCGTAAAGACCTTGTCTTTGTTGGATTGATTCTAAATATGGATTTACAATATTTAAGAATCTGTTTCTAGTAGTTGATGTATTTTGTTCGAATACTAAAAATCTCGATGTAGAAGCGATATACTTTCTAACAGTCAATAATAATCTTCTTACATTGATTCTATCCAATGCTGATGGTTTATCTTGTAATGTCTTTTGTCCAAACACTACAATACCTTGTCCTGGGAACTGAACGATGGGGTTTACCTTTCCTTCATATAATGTATCTTTTTCAGATTGAGTTAATCTATTCAATACACTAACTGCTCCGATTAATCCACCTCTATTCAAACCTGCCGGTGCGAACCATTCTGCTGCTACTCTATCGTTTGCTGCGAATACGCCAGGTAATAATACTGATGGTGGAACTGAAATTAATTTATTAGTATTGATATCAATTGTCTTAACCCAAGGGTAGTAAGTTGCCGCCATATTTGAATCTACTGCATCTGATTGAGTAGTAGCTTGTGAAATTGAATCACCAGCCGCTGTTTGGTCCATAATGTAGAAACAATCATTTCTCGCTTCAACCATATCTAATACTGAAGTTGCTACTGAAGAGTGTAATCTTCTAATAACACCTGGAGTTACAACCATGTTAATATCAAACTCATCTGCGTTAGATAATGCTGCTATATGTTTTCCATATGCTACTGAACCAGATGATAACGAATTAGTTAAATCAAATCCTTGTGAGTTTCCAGCGGTGATATCAGAACCTTTGTAAATTGGAGTTGCTGGATTTACACCATCAAAACCTTCTTGGAATGCCACAACAAATTGTGCTAAAGAAGAACCTACCGATAATGAACCACCATTTGATGCATCCAAACCAAATACCCCATTTTCACCTACACCTGCTCCTGTTGGAATTGGTTTTAAGTAAATTGCGTTATCGGTATTGTTATCTAAATCGATGCCACCATATTGTGTTGCAGAACCCGTAATGTAAGTTACTTCAGGAATTAATGCTCCAACTGCCGCAGATGCTGATACAGGTAATGAATAAGCTGCGTGTCCAAAAGGAACCGCTTGTACAGGAGCTGCTGTATTTAAATTTTTAATTCTAACATATTTTGAATTATTTACCCAGTCGCCTGTTTCACTAATTTTACCTTCGGAATTAATTGTTAATTTTCTATCACCAATTACTCTACTAATATAGTTTGGAGAATTAGGGTCTAAATTAACATTTGCCCAAGTTTCTAATACATTCTTTTTCTTATTAGTATCTGCAAAATCTCTTACAACAACAGTAAATGTACCATAATCAGTACCACTTACTGAACCAGCTGCTTTAATATTTGTAATACCAATCTTAACTTTAGTGTTTGCTGAATTTCCAGCTCCTATTGTTTCAAATTGGAATAAATTAAATCTATCACCTGAAATGGTTTGTGATTTAATATATGGAGTTACAGCTTCTTGCGCATCAAATCCAAAATTTTGGTTTCCTAATACAGTTACCGATGAAGATGCTGATGAATCAAATGTTACAGATGAGTTTTTGAAAAATCCATATACATAAGCAGTTTTTGCTCCTAATGCAGATGTTCCAAATACCGCTTCAATATCATTTGTATCAGCTGAATCTAAAGATGCTGATAAGTCTAAACTACCACTATTAGTTCTTAATACGAAATCACCTGCTCCTGATGTTGAACCCGTAACTTGTGCTCCGTATAAACCAGCATTTGAGTTTGTTGATGTATTGAATAAGATACCCAATGATTGTGATACTGCTCCCGAAGTTGCAGTTAATAATAATGGAGCAGTTTCGGTATATCCACCAATACCAGCTACTCTACAAATCGTAGCAGTTCCTGCTTCTCTTAAATATGATTGTACTGCTAAAGGAGTGTAATAAGTGTCATCAACTTTTCCAAACCAAGTTTCAAAATCAGCTTGTGAATTTACTATTGTTGGTGTCAAAGGACCTTCTTTGAAAGGACCAATAAATGCTGCACCTATTTCTGCTACACCTTGTTGTAAGAATGAAAGGTCGTTTTCTTTTGTAAATACGCCTGGTGATACTATTTTCTCTGCCATTTTATATGCTTATTTTTTTAAATTATAATTTCTCTTATAAATATATTTTTTTATTCCAAAACAACAAATATTACTTATATGTTGGTGAGAAATGGTCATATATTTGTGTTATTTCACTTGCACTTAATTGTCTATTGTAAAACAATACAGGTCCTAATTGCCCTGTAAAGTAATATGAATTATCACCATATCCACCACCAATTTGAATCAATGCAGATGTAGTGTAATCTTTTGAACCATTTGATATAGTTCCTTTAGATGTAGTATCTATATACCCAACATTTGTACCATTTAATTTGGCAGTATATGAAACCATATACCAAGTGTTAGTAGATAATGAAGATGTACTACTATTATATTGTATAGTTGTACCATCGTGTATGAAATAAGTACCACTACCATTTGAATTTAGATACAATGCTATTTCTCTTGTACCACCACTATTTTGTTTACCAAAAATTTGATAATATCCATTCGCAGGATGTGATGCAAATCTAACCCAAGCTACAACAGTATATTCTGATGTATTGAATTGAGTATAACCACCATTGATGTTCGTTGTGCCATCTTTATACCAAAATGCATCAGTAGCACCTTGCCAATATTTTTCTTTTCTAGTACCTCCGGCATTATATGCAGGATTTGCTTTACCACTAATACCAGCCGCATTTGAAACGCCGGCAGGTCTCA
>JACCDP010501138.1_pt1 | contig 19587 bp, 17 predicted proteins | sample 7445841 | NCBI WGS metagenome assembly JACCDP01 (sample SAMN15323441, study PRJNA562643) | freshwater metagenome | isolation source: river surface water | place: USA:Blue River Watershed | collected 2017-08-17
ATGCAGCTCGTGGCGGCGTACTTGATGAGAACGCTTTATATAACGCAATCAAGGAAGGTCGGGTAGCCGGAGCTGGGCTAGATGTTTTTGCTACCGAACCTTGCACTGATTCACCGCTCTTTGAATTAGATCAAGTTGTTGCAACCCCGCACCTAGGTGCATCCACCGATGAGGCGCAAGAGCGTGCTGGAATTGCAGTTGCGGTTTCAGTTCGCAAAGCACTTGCTGGTGACCTCGTTCCTGATGCCGTAAACGTTAAAGGCGGTGCGGTCCACGAAGAGATTCGGCCATCGCTACCTTTGGTTGAGAAGATGGCGGAGATTGCAACTGCATATGCAGGTGGCTTGCCTTCTTCAATGGAAGTTAATGTATTAGGCGAAATTGCTGCTTACGATGCATCAGTTCTTGCCACCAGCGCTCTTAAGGGCGCCATCGAAACAACTGTCGAAGATGATGTCACTTATGTAAATGCACCGAAACTTGCTGAAGAACGCGGCATGAGCGCAATAGTTAAGAATGATCCAAATTGCGAACAGTTCCGTTCATCAATTCAATTAAAGGTTGCCATGAGTAGTGGTGCAAACTTTGTTGTTGAAGGAACTTTAGTTGGAATTCGCAAAGTTGAAAAAATTGTTTCAATTGATGGTTTTGGTCTAGATCTATCGCCTGGCAAGCACATGATTTTCTTGAGATACATGGATAAGCCTGGCGTAATTGGTTCTATGGGTGGCGCGCTTGGAAAAGCTGGCGTCAATATTGCAGGAATGCAGGTGTCTCGTCGTGAAATTGGCGGTATGGCACTCATGGCTTTAACCGTTGACGATGCAGTGTCTGAATCTATTTTGGAAGAAGTAAAGCAGAGTACCGGCGCAGATTTAGCTCGAACAGTGAACTTGGAGAAGTAATGTCAAAGACAATCAATCTTGCAGTAATTGCCGGCGATGGCATTGGACCTGAAGTTGTTGCCGAAGGTTTAAAAGTTTTAGATGTAGTAGGCGCAAAGCATGGCGTTACTTTTAACAAGACCGCTTATGATCTTGGTGCGGGTTATTGGCATCGAACTGGCGAAGTTCTACCTGACTCTTTAATGGCAGAGATTGCAAAGAGCGACGTTATTTTGCTTGGTGCAGTTGGAGATCCATCTGTTCCATCAGGTGTTTTAGAGCGGGGCCTCTTATTGAAACTTCGCTTTGCCTTCGATCATTACATTAATTTGCGTCCTGCTAAATTACATAAAGGTGTTAAAGGTCCTCTGGCCACCGATAAAGAAATTGATTTTGTTGTAGTTCGAGAAGGCACCGAAGGTCCATATGTTGGCGCAGGTGGAACTCTTGCATACGGAACCGATGCCGAAATAGCGACCGAAGAATCGCTAAATACTCGTCGCGGCGCTGAGCGAGTCATCCGTGATGCTTTCGCTAGAGCCCAAGCTCGTCCACGTAAGAAATTGACTTTAGTACACAAGAACAACGTATTAACTCGTGCTGGTGGGCTTTGGACCAGAACATTCGAACAAGTAGCTAAAGAATTCCCAGATGTAACTACCGATTATTTACATGTTGATGCCGCATCTATGTTCTTCGTAACTAACCCGGAGCGATTTGATGTCGTGGTTACGGATAATCTTTTTGGTGACATTCTTACCGATATCGCAGCAGCAATCTGTGGTGGGATTGGCCTGGCGGCATCTGGAAATATCAATCCAACCGGTGCCTTTCCATCAATGTTCGAACCAGTTCATGGTTCAGCACCCGATATTGCAGGAAAGCAATTAGCTGACCCAACTGCAACAATCATGTCCGTTGCGATGATGCTTGATCATTTGGGTTATGCTGCAGCAGCGCGCGAAGTAGAGGCAGCAGTTGCCGCAGACTTATCAGTACGTGGCGATGAGAAGCGTTCGACATCTGAAATTGGCGATGCATTAGTAAAGGCGCTTTCATTATGATAATCAAAATCTCACTTAATCCAAATGCACTTTCTGCAGAAGAGCGCGATAAGAAAGTAGCTGAAGGTGGCTTCGGTAAGTATTACACCGACCATATGGTGGTTTGTGAGTGGGATGAGAAAACTGGTTGGGGAACACCAGAATTAAAAGCATATGGTCCAATCACATTAGATCCTGCAACCGCTGTTTTCCATTATGGTCAGGAAATTTTCGAGGGAATGAAGGCATATCGCCAACCTGATGGAGGCGTTGCACTATTTCGTCCAGAGGCGAACGCCCAACGATTCAATCGCAGTGCAAAACGTTTAGCACTTCCAGAGATGCCCGAAGAACTTTTCTTAGAGACTGTAAACGCTTTAGTTTCTCAAGATCAAGGTTGGGTGCCAAATAAAGTAGGCGAATCGCTTTATATTCGCCCTTTCATGATTGCTACTGAAGTTGGCCTTGGAGTTAGACCATCTAATAAAGCCACTTACATTTTGATTGCCACTCCAGCTGGCGCATATTTTGATCCATCAAAAGCGGTAACAGTCTGGATTTCAACTGAATATGTCCGCGCGGCACCTGGTGGAACTGGCGAAGCAAAGTGCGGCGGTAATTACGCAGCATCATTAGTTGCACAGAAAGCGGCTGCAGCAGAAGGTTGTGACCAAGTTGTTTGGCTTGATGCAGTAGAACGCAAATGGATAGAAGAGATGGGCGGAATGAATCTTTATTTTGTTAAAGGAAATAAAGTAGTAACTCCAAAGCTCACCGGAACTTTGCTTCCTGGAATTACGCGAGACTCAATTCTCTCGGTAGCACGCGATTTAGGTTATGAAACTGAAGAAGTAATGCTTTCAGTTGATGATTGGAAAAACGGAATTGCATCCGGAGAAATCTCAGAGACTTTTGCTTGTGGCACCGCAGCAGTGGTTTCACCAATAGGTGCGGCAAAATCAAAGTGGGGCACTTGGGTAACCGGTGATGGGAACCCAGGCAAAATCACAATGAAGATTCGCGAAACCCTTCTTGGGATCCAACATGGTCAAATAGAAGATAAATATGGTTGGGTTAAGAGAGTTAAGTAATGACAATCTCAGATAACTTCCACGTTTATGACACCACGCTTCGCGATGGTGCTCAGCAAGAAGGTCTCAATCTCAGTGTTCACGATAAATTACAAATCGCGCGCCACTTAGATGACCTTGGCGTTGGATTTATCGAAGGTGGTTGGCCAGGAGCTAATCCAAAAGATACTGAATTTTTTGAGTTAGCCAAGAAAGAATTAAAGTTAAAGAATGCCACCTTTGTGGCATTCGGTGCTACCCGTCGCGCCAACACCAAAGCCGCTGATGATCCGCTAATTGCAGCGCTTCGAAATTCAGGAGCACCTGTAGTAACAATGGTGGCAAAAGCACATGATCGCCACGTTGATTTAGCTCTTAAAACTACGCTCGAAGAGAATCTAAATATGATCAAAGATTCGATCCAGCATCTAAAGAGCGAGGGGCAGAGAGTCTTTATCGATGCTGAACATTTCTTTGATGGTTATCGTGCAAATCGTGATTATGCATTAGAAGTAGTCCGAGTTTCAGCTGAAGCTGGGGCTGATGTAATCGCACTTTGCGATACCAACGGCGGCATGTTGCCCGATGAAATCGCCGAAGTAGTTCATGACATTTTGGGTGCATCATCAGCACGTCTCGGAATTCATTGTCACAATGACACCGGTTGTGCAATCGCCAACTCGATGGCTGCAGTTGCGGCCGGTGCGACCCACGTACAAGGAACCATCAACGGTTACGGTGAGCGCACCGGAAATGCCGATTTAGTTTCGATCATCGCCAACTTAGAACTGAAGAAAGATAAGAAGTTATTACCAGATAACTTGCTCCGTGAATCTTTCCGAATCTCACATGCAATTGCGGAAGTTACAAATGTGGCGCCATCGGCACGTCAGCCATATGTCGGACTTTCTGCATTTGCTCATAAAGCAGGTTTACACGCGTCGGCAATTAAAGTTGATCCAAATCTTTATCAGCATGAAGATCCAGCAAGCGTCGGTAACGATATGCGCATGTTGGTCTCGGATATGGCTGGCCGCGCATCAATTGAATTAAAGAGCCAAGAACTGGGCGTTGATTTAGGTGGAGATAAAGAGCTAATCACTCGAATTGTTGAACGAGTGAAAGATATGGAATCAAAGGGCTTTACCTTTGAAGCCGCAGATGCCTCATTCGAATTATTGGTGCGAGAAGAGATTGCACAGAAGCGACCTTCGTTTTTCAATGTTCAGCATTGGCTAACCAGTGTCGAAAGTGACGAACAGGGAAATATCGTCACCAAAGCCGAAGTTACCGTTGCTGCAAATGGCGAATCATTAGTTTGCTCAGGATCTGGAAATGGACCGGTTAATGCTTTTGATACCGCGCTACGTTCAGGTCTTTTAAAGCTTTATCCAGAATTGGCAGAACTTGAATTAACAGATTACAAAGTTCGTATATTGGAAGGTCGCTTAGGTACCGGAGCGATTACGCGCGTACTTGTCGAAACTTCAGATAAGAATGGCGCATGGAACACAGTCGGGGTTCATGAAAACGTGATTGCAGCATCTGCAATGGCTTTAGAAGACGCGCTAACTTATGGACTTATCCGTCAAGGACGTAAGCCTGAATAGCTAGGTAGTAATCTTGGCTGTATGCAGAGCGCGATTGAAGCATTTACAACTTATTTAAATCGCGAACGTTCACTTTCTGATAACACGATTCGCGCATATATTGGTGATCTGGAATCCTTTTCGACACATTTAAATGCTTTAGGTGTAGAGGATTTAAATACTCTTAACATCAGTCATTTAAGAAGTTGGCTTGCCAATCAACAAAGCAAAGGCGCATCTCGGACTACGCTTTCAAGAAGAGCTACATCATTAAAGTTATTTACTAAGTGGGCACATAAAGAAGGATTTATCACAAGCGATGTGGGTTTTAATTTAGCAACACCTAAAGCACATCGAATCTTGCCAGAAATAGTTGATGCCAAAACGGCAGATATTGCAATGCAAGCTCTAGAAGCCGCGGCTGAAGAAACCGGAGAGTTAACTGCCATTCGAAATTTGGCAATGGTTGAGATGCTTTATGCATCCGGTGCACGTGTCTCTGAATTATGTGGATTAAATTTAAGAGATATTGATTATGAGAGATCTACGATCCGCGTAATTGGTAAAGGAAATAAAGAGCGCGTCATACCAATCGGAAGACCAGCCGTTGCCGCTTTGGATAAATGGCTTGCCGTAAGAAATCAGTTAGTGAATGAGAAGAGCGGAGATGCTTTATTTCTCGGCGCTCGTGGCAAGCGCATCGATCAAAGACAAGTTCGTGAAGTTGTGTATAAAACAATCGAATTAGGACCACATGCACTTCGCCACTCAGCCGCAACGCATTTATTAGAAGGCGGAGCAGATTTAAGAACCGTGCAAGAAATTCTCGGCCATGCTTCGCTATCGACTACTCAGATTTATACCCATGTATCAGCGGAAAGATTGCATTCGGCCTTTAAACAAGCGCATCCCAGGGCCTGATTTCTCTATTTTCTAGCCCGCAGCTAGAATTTCGCCCGCACTGACAGGTTTAGGCCAGTCAGTGACATCACAGCATCAACCCTCCAGATTTATCTGTTCGGGGATGAACCTCGGTCTTACTTAGGTGAGCACAGTTCAAACGATGCGAGGGAGCCAAACAAATCGTTTAGCTCGACAACCGAGTGCAGTTTCGACAAGTTCGAAACTGAAAAAGGAGCGTGCCCAAGTGGCAGTTGTAACAATGCGCGAACTCCTCGACAGCGGTGTTCACTTCGGACATCAGACACGTCGTTGGAATCCAAAGATGAAGCGTTTTATTTTCACAGAACGCAATGGCATCTACATTATCGACATCCAGCAATCATTGGGTCTAATCGATTCAGCTTATGAATTCGTAAAAGACACAGTTGCAAAGGGCGGAAACATTCTTTTCGTTGGAACAAAGAAGCAAGCACAAGAACCAATCATTCAACAGTCACAGCGCGTAGGTATGCCATCTGTAACTGAGCGTTGGTTGGGCGGCATGCTTACCAACTTCCCAACTGTTTACAAGCGAATCCAGCGCCTTAAGGAATTGGAAGCTCTTGAAGCAGCTAACGATCAGCTACTTACAAAGAAAGAACTTCTAGTTCTCCGCCGCGAACGCGAGAAGCTAACCAAGAACCTTGACGGTATCCGCAACATGACCAAGCTGCCTGCAGCAATCTGGGTTGTAGATACCAAGAAGGAACACCTTGCAGTTCAGGAAGCTAAGAAGCTAGGTATTCCAGTTATTGCAATCTTGGATACAAATTGCGATCCAGATGAAGTTGATTACAAGATTCCAGGTAACGACGATGCAATCCGTTCAATCGGTCTGCTAACACGCGTTATCGCTGATGCGATTGCAGCTGGCCTACAGGCGCGTTCTGCTCAGGCATCAAAGACCGCTGAAGAAAACAAGGATGGCGCAGTTGCAGAAGTTGCAGCGGGCGAACCACTTGCTGATTGGGAGAAAGAAATTCTCGAAGGAGCGACTGAATCAAAGTGAGTTACACAGCAGAAGATGTAAAGCGTTTACGTGAAGCAACTGCAGCAGGAATGCTGGATTGCAAGAAGGCGCTTGATGAAGCGAATGGCGATTACGACAAAGCTGTAGAAATCATTCGTGTTAAAGGCTTAAAGGGCGTAACAAAGCGCGAAGGACGTACAACTTCTAATGGTTTAGTAGTTGCAAAGTCATCTGGCGATTTAGGTGTGATGCTCGAGCTTAACTGCGAAACAGATTTCGTGGCTAAAGGCGATCGCTTCCAAGCACTTGGCGATGAATTAGTAGATCACCTACTAAAGGTAAAGAGCGCAGATGTTGCGGCTTTCCTTTCATCTGAAATTGCACCAGGACGTTCTGTACAGCAGCATGTTGATGAAGCAAATGCGACTCTTGGTGAGCGCATCGAAGTTCGTCGTGTAACTGTTTACGAAGGTGGCCCAGTAGGTATCTATCTTCACAAGACCAGCCCAGATTTGCCTCCACAAGTTGGCGTACTAATTTCGCTAACTAAGGAAGCTATTGAAGTTGGTCGCGATGTAGCTCAGCACATCGCAGCTTTTGCACCACAGTTCGTAAAGCGTGAAGATGTTCCTGCCGATCTAATCGAGAACGAACGTCGTATCGCTGAAGAGACTGCTCGCGAAGAAGGCAAGCCAGAAGCAGCGCTTTCAAAGATTGTTGAAGGTCGCGTAACCGGTTTTGTGAAGGAAGTTTCACTTCTTGAGCAGGCATTCGCAAAGGATGCAAAGAAGACTGTCCAGCAAATTCTTGATGAGGCTCAAACCGCGGTTAAGGCCTTCTCACGTTTCCGCGTTGGTCAGTAATAAACTAACTTCAAGTTAGTAAGAGCTTTAAACAGAAGTTGAAGGGAGCACTCATGCCAGGTTATGGAAGAGTGCTCCTTAAACTTTCTGGAGAAGTTTTTGGTGGCGAAAAGGGCATCGGAGTCGATCCAGATGTAGTTCAAGCCATCGCAAAGCAAATTGCAGATGTCGTAAAAAATGGCACGCAAGTTGCAATCGTGGTCGGTGGCGGTAATTATTTCCGAGGCGCCGAATTACAAACTCGCGGCATGGAACGCTCTAGAGCTGACTACATGGGAATGCTCGGAACAGTTATGAACTGCTTAGCGCTCCAAGATTTCCTTGAAAAACAAGGGGTAGATACCCGAGTACAAACTGCAATTTCTATGGGGCAAGTAGCTGAGCCATACATTCCACGACGTGCAATTCGCCACTTAGAAAAAGGTCGCATTGTAATTTTCGGTGCTGGCGCTGGAATGCCGTTCTTTACGACCGATACGGTTGCAGCGCAACGCGCACTTGAAATTGGTGCAAACGCACTTCTACTTGCAAAGAGCGGTGTGGATGGTGTCTACAACGCGGATCCTCGCAAAGATGCCAACGCGACAAAGTTCGACAACATTTCTTACGATGAAGTGCTCTCTAAATCATTAGCGGTTGCAGATGCCGCAGCTTTTAGCCTTTGCCGCGAAAATAAATTACCAATCGTGGTCTTTGATTTAATGAACAATGGAAATATCGCTCGCGCTGTTAAGGGCGAAAAAATTGGAACACTTGTTAATTAGAGTTAATTAAGGAATAAAAAGGAAACCCATGAGCGACATAACAACCATCATGAATGATGGCGTAAGTAAAATGAATAAGGCCGTAGATGTAGCTAAAGAAGATTTAGCTTCTATCCGCACTGGCCGCGCTCATCCATCACTTTTCAATAAAGTAATCGTTGATTATTACGGTGCACCAACTGCTCTAAATCAGCTAGCTTCTGTGCAAGTCCCGGAAGCTCGCGTAGCGATAATTAATCCTTTTGATAAAGGCGCAATGGCCTCAATCGAAAAGGCGCTTCGCGAATCAGATTTAGGTGTAAACCCAAGTAATGATGGTGTTTCAATCCGTATTAACTTCCCGCAATTAACTGAAGAACGCCGCAAGGAGTACATCAAACTCGCTAAATCTAAGGGCGAGGATTCAAAAGTTTCAATTCGCAACATTCGCCGCGCAGTCAAAGAAGCGTTGGAAAAGTTGGAAAAAGATGGCGCGATCTCTAAGGATGATTTGGCTCGAGCTGAAAAAGAACTAGAGAAGCACACCGGTGATCACACCACCAAGATTGACGAACTTCTTAAGCATAAAGAAGCTGAACTTCTAGAGGTCTAATGAGCGACCTGCACTCAATCAACGAGGCAATTAATAAGCGCGCTGGGCGCAAATTACTGCCATCGATTGCGGTATCGCTCTCGTTAATAGCGCTTATTTGGGCGCTACTTTCATTCTTCCGTTTTGGCATTGCGATTGTGGTCGCAGTTGCAGTTTCACTCGCGATCAAAGAGTTAGCTTCGGCATTTAGCACTACCGATACTTATGTTTCATATAGATCGCTTTTAATAAGCACCATTGGTTTATCTGCCGCCACCTGGTTTGGCGGCATCCGCGCACTTGCAGTCGGAGCGGCAATCGCGCTAGGTTTAATTTTGATTGGTTTGCTTCGCAAAGGACCTAAAGGTTTTGTAAAAAGCGCCAGCGCTTCGATTTTTGCACTTGTGTATCTGCCTTTCTTAATGTGCTTTGCAATTTTGCTTGCGCGACCAGCTTCTGGCCTTGGAAACGTGATGACTTTAATTGTTCTGGTCTCCTGCAACGATACCTTTGGTTATCTAGTTGGCGTATTAATCGGAAAGCATCCAATGGCCCCACACATTTCGCCAAAGAAATCTTGGGAAGGTCTAGCAGGATCAATTATTTTCACTGCAATAGGTGGTTATCTAGCCTTTACCTATCTACTTGATTTAAATGGCTGGATTGGTGCTGGGATTGGATTAATCGCGGTCATAACTGCCACCACAGGTGATTTAATCGAATCATCAATAAAGCGCGATTTTGCAATTAAAGATATGGGTAATTTATTGCCAGGTCATGGCGGGATTATGGATCGCTTAGATTCAATAGTATTAACTGCGCCAGCTCTCTGGTTGGTTTTAGAGCTAGTTAAGTATTACTCATGAGTGATTTACCGCTGATATTTGACGAGCCGAAACAGAAGAAGAAAGCTCCTAAACACCTAGCTGATATGAGCAAAGAGGAGCGCAAAGCGCTCTGTGAAGAACTTGGTATTCCTGCCTTTAGAGCCAATCAAGTAGCAGTTCATTACTACACACATTTAGAAACAGATCCCGAAAAATGGAGTGATATTCCTGCAGATATGCGGGAAAAAATCGCGGATGCATTTACACCAAAGTTAATGGAATTAGTGCGTACTTTGCAGACCGATAGTGGTCTCACCAGAAAAGATTTGTGGCGACTGCACGATGGCACCTTGGTTGAATCAGTTTTAATGAAATATCCAGATCGCGCAACAGTATGTATTTCATCGCAAGCTGGTTGTGGCATGGCCTGCCCATTCTGCGCAACAGGCCAAGGTGGTTTAAAGCGAAATTTAACTGCGGGAGAAATTACCGAACAGATTGTGAATGCGGCAAGGCTCTGTGCATCTGGCGAAATGGGTGGAGAACCAATTCGTCTTTCGAATATTGTATTTATGGGAATGGGTGAGCCACTTGCCAATTACAAAGCAGTGGTGCAGACCATTCGAAACATTACTTCGCCAAATCCAGATGGTTTAGGCATTTCTGCGCGTTCGGTAACTTTATCTACAGTTGGTTTGGTGCCAGGCGTTGAGAAATTTACTGAAGAAGGTTTACCTGTAACTTTGGCAGTATCGCTACATACTCCAGATGATGAACTTCGTGACTCTTTGGTGCCAATTAATACCCGTTATAAAGTTCGCGAAATTTTGGCGGCAGCTGATGCATATGCAAAGAAAACCGGAAGACGCTACTCAATTGAATATGCGCTAATTAAAGATATTAATGATCAAGCTTGGCGCGCAGATCTCTTGGGCAAACTACTTAAAAGTCGCAATGCCCACGTCAATTTAATTCCGCTTAACCCAACTCCTGGTTCTAAGTGGACCGCCTCTCGTCCGGCAGATCAAAAGGAATTTGTACGCGTCCTAGAAAGCTATGGCGTACCAGTTACGGTCCGTGATACCCGTGGCCGCGAAATCGACGGCGCCTGTGGCCAATTAGCGGCCAGCGAATCTTCAAATAAATAACTTTTTTCACTAAAGTAGCTCGCATGGAAAAAATTGCGAATTTCATCAACGGTAAGTCGGTTCAATCTTCATCTGGCGAAACCACTCAAATTGTCGATCCTTCAACAGGCAAGGCATATGCGGAGGCACCGAAATCTAATCAAGCTGATATTGATGCGGCGATGTCTGCGGCAGCTAATGCATTTGAAGAGTGGCGCGACACCACGCCATCTGAGCGTCAACGTGCGTTATTGAAAATTGCTGATGCAATCGAATCACGTGCTGAAGAATTTATCGCAACTGAAACAAAGAACACTGGCAAGCCACTGGGATTAACGGCATCCGAAGAGATCCCACCAATGGTCGATCAAATTCGCTTCTTCGCTGGCGCAGCTCGCAATTTAGACGGTAAATCTGCTGGCGAATATATGCGCGGCATGACCTCATTTATTCGTCGCGAACCAATTGGTGTTTGCGCGCAAGTTACACCTTGGAACTATCCGATGATGATGGCGGTTTGGAAGTGGGCCCCAGCTATTGCAGCAGGCAACACTGTGGTTTTAAAACCATCAGAGACCACACCGATGTCAACAATTTTGATGGCAAATGTAATGAGCGAATTCTTACCAAATGGTGTGTTCAACGTAGTTACGGGAGAACGCGAAACCGGCAAAATGTTAATCGATCATGCAACACCTGCAATGGTTTCACTAACTGGTTCAGTGCGTGCCGGTATGCAAGTTGCTGAGGCAGCTTCAAAATCTTTAAAGCGAGTGCACCTAGAACTTGGTGGTAAAGCACCAGTTGTGGTTTTTGCAGATGCAGATCTAAAGACTGCAGCAGAAACTATTGCAATTACGGGATTTTTTAATGCGGGACAAGATTGCACCGCAGCTACTCGCGTGATTGTCGAAGAGAGCGCTTACGAAGAATTTGTTGAGCTAATTGCCCACCAAGCAAAGGGTCTTAAGACCGGTGCGCCAAGTGAAGACGATGCGCTCTTTGGTCCGGTAAATAATGCCAACCAATTAGCTCGCGTCACTGGCTTTTTAAATGAAGTACCTTCACACGCCAGAGTGGTTGCAGGCGGCAAGCAAGTTGCCCGAGATGGCTTCTTTATCGAGCCAACTGTGATTGCCGATCTAAAGCAGGGCGATCGCCATATTCAGGAAGAGATTTTCGGACCAGTAATCACGGTCCAGAAGTTCAAAGATGAAGCAGAAGCGATTCGCATGGCCAATGGCGTGGAATATGGCTTGGCTTCATCTATCTGGACTTCAAATCATGGCCGCGCAATGCGTCTTTCACGCGCCTTCGACTTTGGTTGCGTCTGGATTAACTGCCATATCCCAGTGGTAGCTGAGATGCCTCATGGTGGTTATAAGCGAAGTGGTTACGGCAAAGATTTAAGCGCATACGGATTTGAGGATTACACTCGAATTAAGCATGTGATGACAAATCTCAACGTTTAAACTCTCCAAAAATCGCCCGTCGGGGGTTAGTATTCCCGCATATTTAGCTGACCAGAAAGGCTCCCAATGTCACAAGGTATGTCCGAGCAAGATTCAATGCTCAATGAACTAAAGGCGCTCGCAAAGTCTCGCGTCTCACGTCGCTCAGTTTTAGCTGGCGCAGGTGCAGTTGGTGCAGGCTCACTTCTTGCTGCATGTGGTGGCGGCGGTGGATCAGATGCTGATGTGCGTTGGGGTAACTGGACTCTTTATTTAGATTACGACAGCGATGCAAAGGTTTATCCAACTCTAGAAGATTTCATCTCTGAAACCGGAATCAACGTTAAGTACTTGGAAGATTACAACGATAACGATGAATTCTACGGAAAAGTTCAAGGTCAATTAAAGTTAAATAAAGATATTGGTTATGACTTAATCTGCCCAACCGACTGGATGGCAGCGCGCTATATCCGTCTTGGTTATGCGCAGAAGTTAGATAAAGCAAATATTCCAAATTCAAAGAACATTATTGATTCACTGGCAAGCGTTCCTTATGACACCGGTCGTGATTACTCACTTACCTGGCAAGGCATCATGGGCGGCTTTACTTGGAACAAGGAAAAAATTCCAAATGGTGTTCGCACACTAGATGATCTATTTGCACCTGCAAATAAGGGCAAGATTGAAGTTCTTTCAGAGCTTCGCGACACCGTTGGCGTGATCATGATGGCGCAAGGCGTAGATATCTCAAAATTCACCGCTGATCAGTATTACAACGCAATCGACTTCCTAGAGAAGAAGATTTCAGATGGATTTATCCGCCAAGTTAAGGGTAATGACTACAAGGAAGACTTGATCTCAGGTGACTGCGTAGCGGTTATCGGTTGGTCAGGAGATGCCTTCCAGCTTGCAGCAGAGAACGATGGCAAGTTTGACTTCGCAATTCCAGAATCAGGCGGAACCATCTCAGCTGATAACTTCATTATTCCAAGCACTGCACAGAATAAAGATAAGGTCGAGCAGCTAATTAATTACTACTACGACCCAGTTGTTGCAGCAAAAGTAGCGGCATACGTTAATTACATTACGCCAGTTAAGGGCGCACAAGAAGCTATGGCAGATGTCGATCCATCATTAGTTGATAATGAATTGATCTTCCCATCAGCTGCGACTCAATCTAAGTTGAAAGTATTCCGTGCGTTAACACCTGCAGAGGAGACCGAGTTCACCGATGCATTCCAAAAGGCCGCTGGTAACTAAGTAAAGTGGCAATAGCTACTGCGCGAGGCGACCTCAAGTTAACTAACGTCACCAAGGAATATGGTGATTTCACTGCTGTAAACGATTTGTCGTTGACGATTCCTGCTGGTTCATTCTTTGCACTTCTTGGACCATCAGGTTGCGGCAAGACCACCACACTTCGAATGATTGCTGGTCTTGAAGAACCCACCAAAGGCACTCTTCATATTGGTGATCACGAGATTACTGATCTGCGTCCATATCAACGACCAATCAACACGGTCTTTCAGAACTACGCGCTCTTTCCGCATCTTTCAATCTTTGAGAACGTGGCATTCGGTATGCGCCGCCGCGGCATTAAAGATGTTAAATCAGAAGTCGAACGAGTTCTGAATTTAGTTGAACTACCGCATTTAGCAGATCGTAAGCCAACTCAATTATCTGGCGGGCAACAACAGCGCATCGCGCTAGCTCGCGCGATTGTTAATAAGCCAGCACTTCTTCTGCTTGATGAACCACTTGGCGCCCTTGATCTAAAACTTCGCCGCCAAATGCAGATCGAACTTAAGTGGATTCAAACTCAAGTTGGTCTTACCTTCGTTCACGTAACTCACGATCAAGAAGAGGCCATGACCATGGCTGACACCATCGCTGTTATGAATGAAGGACGCATAGAGCAGATGGGTACTCCAGAAGATCTCTACGAATCGCCAAAAACCGCATTCGTAGCTAACTTCCTGGGTCAATCAAACTTAGTTCGTGGCCAGATTTCAGGTACTGATGGCGATAACAATGTGGTCGAAGTACATGGCCAGAAAATCGCGCTACCAAAATCTCGCACCTTTACCAATTCAAATAATGTTTTATTTGGTATTCGCCCTGAAAAAATCGATATCGATCTTGAGAATGAGCCAGCAAATGGCAATGTGCTTCGCGGCGGAAAAGTTGTAGATGTTTCTTTCGTTGGCGTATCGACTCAATATCAAGTTGAAATGCCATGGGGCCAAGAACTTATGGTCTTCGAACAGAATGACGGAACCACACCAATGCTCGAACTTGGCGATCAAGTTCGTCTGCAATGGATGCCAAAGTTCACTTTCGGCCTAGATGGCGCGCAAGATGCTGATGCTGGATCAGAAGTTAATCCAGAAGAGTAATGGCATTTCTTCACGCAGCAGCTAGCCATGTAAAGCAAGGTGGCTTAAAGAAAGGTCGCCTGCCTTATTTATTGCTCGCACCTGGTCTGCTCTTTTTATTCACATTTTTCATTCTGCCAATTGGAAATCTGGCGGCAACTTCAACCCAAACTCCAGTAAGCGGGGGAGATACCGGTGTTTACGAACAAACCTGGAGTTTCTCAAATTACATAACTGCATTTGTTGAAAATAAAGAGCAATTTAGCCGTTCATTTTTATATGCATTTATCACCACAATTTTGGCGCTAGCGATTGCTTATCCATTGGCTTATGCAATTGCCTTTAAATCAGGTAAATATAAAAATATTCTCCTGGTTTTAGTGGTTGCGCCATTCTTTACCTCATTCCTTCTACGCACTATTGCTTGGAAACAGATTCTTGGTGAAGAAGGTCCAGTAGTGCAGACTTTGCGTTCACTACACCTTATTTCGCCGACTACAACTTTGACCGCTTCTGCGTTTGCGGTGGTTTCCGGTATGACTTACAACTTCTTACCGTTCATGACGCTGCCACTTTATGCATCTCTAGAGCGTATTGATCCACGTACTCTCGAAGCGGCAGGCGACCTATATTCCAATGCATTTACAACCTTCCGCAAAGTAACTTTCCCGCTGTCGCTGCCAGGCGTAGTGGCAGGTACTTTGCTTACCTTTATCCCTGCTGCAGGTGATTACGTCAACGCCGCAATTCTTGGTAACCCACAGACCAAGATGCTTGGTAACGTAATTGATTCCAAATTCTTCCGAGTAGTTGATTATCCAACTGCAGCATCGCTTTCATTTATGCTGATGTTTGCGATTTTGATTCTGGTTACGCTTTATATTCGCCGTGCCGGAACGGATGAATTGGTATGAAGAGCGCATGGCGTTGGTTTGGCAATAACCTCATTCGTATTTACGCCTTCCTTGGTTTTACCTACCTTTTCATTCCAATTGCCTACACCTTTGCCTTTTCATTTAATGACTCCGGTAAATCAAATTTAGTTTGGCGCGGCTTTACCTTCGCTAACTGGCAGAACCCATGCGGTGCGCCAGATGTTTGTACGGCACTTGGTAATTCGATTCAGGTGGGTCTAATTGCAACATTCTTCGCCACTTTGCTTGGCACGCTAATTGCATTTGCACTTGGCCGCCATTCATTTAAAGGTCGCTCAACCACTAATCTTTTGATTTTCTTACCAATGGCAACTCCAGAAGTGGTTATGGGTGCATCGCTACTTGGGATGTTCTTAACACTTCAAATTAATCCCGGATTTACTACAACCATCATCGCGCATACGGTTTTCTGTATCTCATTCGTGGTGGTAACTGTTAAAGCTCGCATCGCATCTCTTGACCCGCGTCTTGAACAAGCTGCGATGGATCTATATGCCAGTGAATTCGAAACTTTCCGCCGCGTTACTTTGCCACTTGTAATGCCAGGTATCGCAGCTGCTGCGCTATTGGCTTTTAGCCTTTCATTCGATGATTTCATCATTACAAACTTCAATTCCGGCACCATGATGACTTTCCCGAAGTTTGTTTATGTATCCAGTGCCCGCGGTATTCCACCACAGGCTAATGTCATCGGTTCAATGATGTTCTTTATCGCTCTTGCCATTGTTATCGCTGGCCAATTTGTTGGGCGTAGAAAATCAAATTCATGATTAAAAAGAGTTTTATTTTATTTCTGATTTCTATACTAATAAATGTTTTTTTCAATGTATCAACTGCGAGTGCAATCGAATGTCCAGATAGCTGGAAAATAAGTCAATCACCAGGAAACGTTTCCGTGATCTCAAGTACTCCTTTGCCAAGTGATTTAGTGAGCAGAATTCCTGAGTCCAGATTTCAAGAGTTAAGTAAGGCAATTTCGCAAGGCCAGGAGTTTCTTCTGATCAGAGATTACAATCTTCCTGTTCCTTCGAGTTATTTCGAAAAATATAAGTCTTATGGTACTCAATTAGTTATTCAAAGTGGATGGAAAGTTTCGACCAATGGGAAAGACTGGAAAGGACTTGTTGCAACTCACCCGGGGAACCTTAAGGAGTATTACGAACCCCAATTGACAGTTCCAGCAATCGCTTATAACGATCCATCAACTTTTTCTAGGGTTCAAGGATTTGATAGATATTTCAATTTGACGCAATCTAGTAGATTCGGTTTAACTCCAGGAAAAATATTAGCTGTAGAAATTACAATTAATGTAAATGGATGTAAACCTTTGACGGTTTATGAGAGAAAATCCGTAATACCAAACTATAAAATTGAAACTAAATCTATGGAAGACTTGATTAATCAATATTACTTGAGTAATCCGCAAGTTCAGCAGATAAATTTCTTAAGTAAAGAAAGTTGCATAAGTTCCTTAAATTCATTCGTTAATCACATTAAGGAAGTGTCTAGCAAAAGCAGAAAATGGTCTATTAGTAATACAAAAAGAGGTGTCTTAGATTTAGCGTGGTCTTTAACTAAACCAGAAAATTCGGTTTGCTATCAAGGTGCGGCATCTAGCAATTTTCCGTTCTTTGACATTCAATTAAATCCATCAAATGGTGATAGCTGTTTGACTCGAGATAATCCATATCAGTCTTTGCACAGTTACACTACTAATTTTTACCCCTGTGAAGTGAGCGTTGATTCGTCTGGATTTGAAGTGGCAAAATTTTTAATAACGCAACCCACTTCTGGGCAACAAAATAAAACTCTTCTAAATATTGTTTGTGTCAAGGGAACAGCTATCAAGAAAATAAGCGGTTTAAACCCAAAATGCCCAGCAGGATATAAAAAGAAATAAGATATTCCCATGACCAACCACGGCAATATGTATGGCCCGGATTTCACATTTCTTGGAGTTGAAAGATGCGATCTTGATATGCCAGAGACTTATAAGGATGCTGATGTAGTAATTGTTGGTGCGCCAATTGATTCCGGAACATCTCACCGCAGCGGTGCGAAGTTTGGGCCACAAGCTATTCGTATGGGGGATTATTTACCGCATGATGGAGAACGTCCACATTTAGCTTTACGTACCGATGGTCTTAAAGATATGAAAGTTGTCGATGCCGGCGACTTGATTATGAATGGTGGAGATTTAGAAGGTTCATTAGCGTTATTAGCAGAAGCTACTGAGAAGATTTCTCGCGCTGGCGCAATTGCAGTAATTCTTGGTGGCGATCATTCGATTGCTTCTGCTGATGTTGCAGGCATTGCTAATCACCGCGGCAAAGGCAAGATCTCAATGGTGCACTTTGATGCACATGCAGATACAGGAACAGATCAATGGGGCGCACTTGTAGGTCACGGAACCCCAATGCGTCGTTTGATTGAAAACGGCCATGTACGCGGAGATCGCTTCTTACAACTTGGACTTCGTGGATATTGGCCAGATGATGCCACCCTTAATTGGATGCGTGATCAAGGTATGCGCTCTTATGAGATGACCGAGATTCATCACCGCGGATTGAAAGCAGTTTTGGATGAATCTTTTGCAACTCTTACCGATGGTTGCGATGGTGTTTTCTTATCTGTAGATATCGATGTCGTTGATCCAGGAATGGCGCCGGGTACCGGAACTCCAGAACCTGGGGGAATGACTTCACGCGAATTGCTTGAAGCAGTACGTCGTATTTGTCTGGAACTTCCAATAGTCGGTGTAGATATTGTTGAAGTTGCGCCACCATTTGATAGCGCAGATATCACTGCAATTCTTGCTAATCGCGTTGTTTTAGAAGCGCTTAGCGCAATCGCGTTACGCAAAAAGGGTGGAACTTACAGCCCAACTAGAAATTTACTTGACCGCTGAAAAAGCCTCATCTAGAACGCTCATTGCATCCTTAACAAGATCATCGCCGATAACTAGCGGTGGCAGGAAGCGAAGCACATTTCCGTAAGTACCTGCAGTTAAGAAAAGCACGCCCTTAGATTGTGCGTACTTAACGACTTTACCCATGATTTCGCCGTTAGGTTCTTTGCTACCTGGCTGAACCAATTCGATTGCAATCATTGCACCGCGGCCACGGATTTCGCCAATAACTGGGTACTTCTTCTGCATTGCAGAAAGCGCATCAACCATGATCTTGCCGATTGCATTTGCGCGGTCTACAAGCTTTTCAGATTTAATGGTTTCGATTGCGCCTAGAGCTGCAGCGCAAGCAATTGGATTTCCACCGTAAGTTCCGCCAAGTCCAGACGGGTGAATTTCATCCATAACTTCAGCGCGGCCAGTGACTGCAGCAAGTGGCAGACCGCCAGCAATACCTTTAGCGGTAGTAATTAGATCTGGTTCGACGCCTTCATCTTCGCAAGCAAACCATTGTCCGGTGCGAGCAAAGCCGGTCTGTACTTCATCAGCAATAAATAGCGCGCCATTATCTTTAGCAAATTTTGCAAGGCCAGGTAAGAATCCCTTAGGTGGCACGATAAATCCACCTTCACCTTGAATTGGTTCAATGACGATTGCAGCTAAATTCTTGCCGCCAATCTCTTTTTCAATTTTATGAATAACTTCATCTAGTGCATGATCGATATTGCCTTCATGGCGGAATGGATAAGCCATCGGCATGCGATAAACCTCAGGGGTAAATGGGCCAAATCCTTCTTTGTATGGCATGTTCTTAGCAGTCATCGCCATAGTTAAATTGGTGCGACCGTGATATCCATGTTCGAAAACTACGATTGCTTGGCGCTTGGTGTAGTGGCGCGCAATCTTTACCGCATTCTCAAGAGCTTCAGCACCTGAATTAAATAGCGCACTCTTCTTCTTAAATTTTCCTGGTGTTAGTTCGTTTAATTGCTCGCAAACTTCTACATATCCTTCGTAAGGAGCAATCATGAAACAGGTGTGCGTAAATTCTGAAACCTGCTTTTGAACGCGTTCGACAACTGCTGGAGCGCTATTGCCAACGTTCACTACCGCAATACCTGAACCCATATCGATAAATTGATTGCCATCGATATCTAGCAAGATGCCACCTGATGCATGTGTGATCACTGCAGGAAGCGCCATACCTAGGGAAGCGGAGACTGCTTCGCTGCGTCGCTTGATAATTTCCTGAGATTTAGGACCTGGGA
>JACCDP011323628.1_pt1 | contig 19581 bp, 16 predicted proteins | sample 7445841 | NCBI WGS metagenome assembly JACCDP01 (sample SAMN15323441, study PRJNA562643) | freshwater metagenome | isolation source: river surface water | place: USA:Blue River Watershed | collected 2017-08-17
ACTGCTGAAACCGATGCACGCATAGCAAAAGGACGTAATTCGATAATTAGCAATCCGGAAGAACTCAAACGTCGAAGTGTTCGAATGAAAGAAAATCGATTGAATGGCACTATTCCTACACTAACACGTGAAATGCATTCCCAATGGAAAGGCGGAATATCGTCATTAAATCATACATGCAGGTCTAATCCAAAACTTTATAAGGAATGGATATACCCAAAGCTAGCGTCAAAGCAATTTAAATGTGAATTATGTTCATCATCTCAAAACATTGAAGTTCATCATGATCAAGAAACGTTTTCGGCTATATATAATCGATTTGCAGAGGAATATAGATATCCATTAAAGTTGACAACTTCAATATCTCCGGAAACCGATCCGGAAATCTACATGTTAAAGATGATGATATCTGACGCTGTAGCTCAATATCATATCGATAACAATGTAAGTGGCAAAGTCTTATGTGAATATTGTCATAAAGAGCAGCATTAATCGATATATATTGTTAAAAATTATAATTTAAAAAAGCTCAGGAGATAGCTTCTGGGTTTTTCTATTTAAGATATATGGATGAACGAAGATTAAAGCAATATGAACGTATACGCAAGGGATATCCCAGGTTATTTTCTGATGCTCAAAAGATTGCAAAGCTTATAATAAAAGCTTATAAAAGCGATATGAAGGCAGAAGAAGTATATAGATATCTACAAGTATTAAATCGTATTTCGAGTCATAAAAAGGGTTATAGGGCTATTCCCGACATGGTTATCCATATCTTTTTGGATGCGAAGTTGACCCGTGATGTGGATCGAGTAGCGGCAAAGAAATATTATCATGATATTATCAATTATGGTGAAAGAGAAAACCTTGATGCAACTGTGATAAAGGAATATATCAGTTTAATAGTAGAAGACGTTGTTTGTAAGTTGTCGCCAACAAAAAAGTAGATATAATTCGTTAGATATTTTCATTTATTCAAAGTAAGCTGACGTTATACAATTGAAGGGTTATATCAATTGGAGGAAAAAATAATGTCAGAAAATGAAAATAGAGAATTAAGAAACGCAATATTTGCTGCTCAACAAGCGGCACAGAATCCTGGTTCTGTATCTAGCGAGGGTCAACCAATAACTGTACAACAATATGCTCGACAGGAGTTAGGTGTGGAGATACCTGTTGATGTGGTACCGCTTCCATCAAAAGGAAAGGTATATACTGCTGGACATCCTCTATGTAATGCTGAATCTGTTGAATATCGTGCGATGACAGCAAAAGAAGAAGACATATTAATGTCACAAGCACTTATAAAACGTGGTACAGTCATAACAGAATTGATTAAATCATGTTTAATTAATAAAGATATAGAAGTTCAATCATTATTATCTGGAGATAGAAATGCATTAATGATTGCGATACGTGCATCTGGTTATGGAAATATTTACGAACCGATTTATCAATGTCCTAATTGTGAATTTAAGAACGAGTTAGAAATCGATTTAAATGCATTACCAATTAAGCCATTAACAATTGATCCGGTTGTACCGAATATGAATGCATTTTCATTTAAATTACCGGTTTCGAAAAAAGATATAACATTTAAGTTTTTGAATGGTCGAGAAGAAGAGGAGATTGTTTCTGATATGGAAACAAGAAAAAAGAAAGGATTACTTAATTCTAATCTTGTAACCGGAAGATTGCTTCGATCAATTATTGCTATTGATGGTAATGACAATAAGAGTTTAGTTTCCAGATTTGTTCAATATATGCCTGCTCGAGATTCTCTTCTACTTCGTGAATATATTGATGAACATGAACCTGGTGTTAATATGAAGATTGATTTTAAATGCAATAACTGTGATCACTTTGAGGAGATGGCCCTACCAATGGGGGCAACCTTTTTTTGGCCTAACTACAAACGATAAAGAAGCAGTGCTTCTTGAGCCATTTTTCTTATTAGGTTATTATTTTGGTATGGATTGGGGAACATATATGAAGTTCCCCGTTTCATATAAACGTTGGTTAATAAAAAGAATTGAGAAAGAAATTAACAAGTCTCAAGAGACAGGCAATGATATTCCATCAAAAGGAATGCATCATAATACTCCTGATGTTAGAGCCTTAACGGGCAAAGCCAGACCTCAAGTTCCAGCCAAGCTACAACGTTTTACCTAGATTGGGAAAATAGGACCATTACATCATACTTGTTTGTATGATAGTTTATCAAATACGTATCTTAATAAGACCCAGATGATGCAATGCCATATAGGCGCCATCTGGGTTTCTTATTTTACCATCGTATAAAATATTTTCTAAATCTTCTATATTGACAACGACAACTTCTAAGAATTCATCTGGATCTAAACTTTGTTCTGCGACTTTTTTGCATCCGGTAGCAATATATATATGTCTTTTGCCTTCTGAATAAGGAGAGTAACTGCGGGCTGATATATATTCTATATTTCCCTCATAACCGGTTTCTTCTCTAAGTTCTCTCTCAGCCGCTTTATAAGGTTTTTCTCCGGGGTCTATCATACCACCCGGTAGTTCGAATTCTACAAGTTCTAATCCTGGTCTAAACTGTTTTACGAGCACTATCTGACCATCATCTGTCATAGGAAAGATATTGACGCTATCGGATTTTTTATCGACAAAAGAAGTATATGGTTTTCCATTTGGAAGTAAAAAAGTTTTTTCTATTACTTTCTTATTATATCCACTTGGTTTATGAGAGAAGGAGTAATGTTTTTCTTTTATCTTTTTCATTTTTTTGAATATTTCCCGCTGCAACGCCATTTCTTACGTGATAATCTGAGGGGACTATTAGGATCTTTTGCGGCTGAAGGATGATCTTTCATTTGACCATAGGAGCGAGCACAATAGCTATCTCCTTTTGATGTTCCTGGAGCTATCTTATAACCTTTTGCTCCATAACGAACTGTTCTTTTATTTTTACCAGAACCAACTACTTTTTTATATTTTTTTGAACCGCTATAACCTTTTTCTTCTTCAATAGATTCATCTAGTTTAAGTGGATCATTATTTAGCTCTTTAGCAATATTCATCAGTTCAGCAACACTGTCAATTCTATCACGAAATTCATCAGCTAGTAATGGATTGTTCATTATAGCTTGTTTGAAATCTTCAACAGATTCTGCTGTTTTAATTTTTTCTAAAAATTCTCTATCTTCTGGGTCTTCTTGTGACCAAGTAGAATCTCTCATATGTTGTAAATGATCTACATCGGATTTTAGTTGTGGATTCACATCGATATGTGTTTCTTCTACAGATTCAGAAAGAAGATAGTTTAATATATTTTTTAAGTTGCTCATAGGTGTCTCCAATCAGAGTGGCCAATCATATCCGGTTTTATTTTTAAAATCTACTTTTGCTTGATTTTGAGCATTAAGTTTATCCATAACAGATTCAACCGTTGCTCCATCACGCTTTAATTCTTTTTGATATTCTATTGAAGCATTAATAACAGCGGTCATTGCAGCTATTTGTTCTGGAGTACCAGATATATTAAATGGTATTGTTGGTTCAACTTTTTCTTCGCCTTCTTCTGTTTGTTCTGACATAGAAGCAGATAATTTTCTCAATCCTGCTGCGGCAAGTCTTGCAGCAATTGTGGCAAATAGTAGTTTACCAGACCAAGAAAGACGAACTTCATTAAGTTGTTTTTTAGTTTCTTTAACGGACATATATTAAACCCATAATCCTTAAAATTTTTGTTTCGATTGTAATTATCACATGACCAGATAAACAACATTAGCTAATAATACAATTAATACCAGTAATAAATAGTAAACATGGCATCAAATATTGAAATAACGGCACAATTGAATAAAATGATAGCTGAACAAAATCAGCTATATCTTAATCAAGCCAAAATACAAAAAGGTCAACTAGCAATTATGCAAGCCATGGCTGAAGCTATGGGTAATGTTGACGTTACTGCCATGAACGATAGTTTAAAAGCAGTAACTGAACAAATTAATGCTGCCGAAGAAGCTGCTAAAAAAATGGGCCAAACAACCCAATCTTCTGCTTCTTCTACTGTCGCCTCTCAAGCAAAAGTAAAAAATGAAATTAATAATGTTGCCGATGCACTAGAAAACGCCGCAAATCAAGCTGATAATTTTGCTATTGCGGGAGCCGCTATTGAAGGTGCAACCCGTGGTTTTCAATTTACTTTTAATATTATAACTAGTTTGGTTAGTGTACTAGGGCAAGCTGCTCGTGGTGTGGGACAGTTTGCCATGTCTGTTCTCAGATTTCCATTTAGTATTTGGAACTTCTTATTTGAAAAAGCTACCAGTGGTGGCGGTGGAGGCGGATTAAGAGAAGCTTTAGAAGCTATACGTAAAGAATTTGGTGATTTAAGTAAAAGTTCATCAAAAGCCATTATTGACATGGCTAAAAGTATGAAAGGTGAGCTGGCTAATACAGGATTATCCGTATATAGAACTTTTGGCAATTTAGCAGAACGATTAAAAACAATTACGGAGTTAGCTAAAGCTCTAGGACCATTATTCATTAATGTGGTACAACGTGGTTTGATTAAAAGTGCAGAAGCGACTCTTGCATTTCAAAAAGGGTTAGGTCTTTCTAATGAACAAATGAAAACACTAGCCCGAACAGCTATAATAAGAGGTACCTCAATTGATGAATCCCTAAGAGAAATGTCCAACTATGCCATTCAGTTAGGCGAGGCATTTGGAATGAATGCTATGGAAATATCTCGTGACATGGCAGAACTTGAAGGTGATATGAAACATTTTGGTGGATTATCACGTAAAGAACTAGGCGAAACCGTTGTTTATGCTAAAAAACTTGGTATTGAAGTAAAATCTCTTGCCGGTATAATGGATACTTTTGACACCTTTGATACTGCGGCGGAGGCGGCTGCAAGATTAAATCAGCAATTTGGAATACAAGTAGATGCTATGAGGTTGATGAAGGCAGAAAGTCCTGCTCAACGACTGGAAGAACTACGTAAAGGATTAGAACGCACGGGAAGAAGCTTTGAAAGTCTTGATAGACGTTCACAACAATATTTGGCTACAACAATTGGCATGAGCCAAGAAGAAGCTTCTCTTGCATTTGCACAAGCAAATAGAGGATTAAGTCTAGATCAAATAAAGAAAAAATCTGCCGAAGCAGAGAAGAAACAACTTACTCAAGCAGAAGCATTACAAAAACTAGCCGGTTCCATAGAACGCCTTGTTAAAAGTGGTGGCGGCGGCGTTAAGAGTCTTTTTGAAGCATTTGTTGATGGATTCCAGAGGGCTATATTCAGAAGTAGAGAATTCAGGCAAATTATGCGTAATATACGCATAATGTTAAGACAAACTAGGATCGCAGGTATGCAAGTTGGTCGTGCTTTCCTGGATATGATGCCTGGTTTTAAAGGAATATTGACATCATTAGGGGATCTTTTCAATCCTACTCGTTGGAAAAATACATTAAATAAAGTTGTTGATACATTTAAATCCTTTTTTAAAGATTTGCAAACAAATCCAGAAGCAGGATTGAAAAATCTTTTTGATAGATTAAAAAAGGCTTTTTTTGATCATTTTGATGCTAGCTCTGGTGCTGGCATGAGACTTATTGAAAACTTTAAACAGTTTTTTGGAACTATTCTTAAAGCTGTTGTTGGTGGATTAAAAGCTCTGATTCCAATGGCATTTGAAGCTTTAACGAAATTACTTCAAGGAATCAATAGTTTCTTAAAAGGAGAAATTGGTATACCGATTGACACCGAAGGATTTGGTGGTCAAATAATGCAGGTACTTTCTGGGCTTTGGGAAACGATAAAGGAAGCATGGCCTCCTCTTTGGGAAGCCATGAAAGAACTTTTTAATACCGTCTTTGAAAAAGTTTCTGCTTGGTATGATCAAAATAAATTGATGATATGGGGATTTTTGTTTGGGCCAGCAGTTTTAAGATCCATATTTGGAGGATTGACAACCGGTTTTGCTATGGGATTTGGTAAAGCAGCATCCGAAGGAATTGCTAAAGGCTTAAGTTCAACCATGGTAACTAACGCAGTTCAAAGTGGCGTCCAAGCTGCTTCTGGAGCTCTTAATGCAGCCGGTGCAGCAGGCGCTGGAGGTGCGGGTGCGGCGGGCGCTGTTAACGCTGCTGGTACCGCAGCCGGTGGTGTTGGTGGTATTATGTCTGCTTTACCAATATTTGCTGCGTTAACTTTACTAATACCAGTTATTGCTGCAATGATGGTTGCTGCTGTAACTATGCTTGGAGAATTTTCAATTGCTCAAGTCGGAGTAACAGTAGCAGCTATGGCCGCTGGCGAATTGCTATTGCTAGGTATGGTTGGAATTTTGCAGGCTATTGGAATTGTTGGTGCTGCACTTGTCAAATCCGGAGGAACTGTACAGGTATTGGCGGCGGTTGGGCTTCCTGTATTGGCAGTTATGATAATTGGTCTTGCTTCTGTAATGAAAACAGCAATATCAGAATTTGATGGAATAAGCAGTGCAGATATAAATAAAGCAATAATTGCATTAGGAGCAGGCGAGCTATTGCTTTTTGGTGCTGCTGGTTTAGTTGGCGCAGTAGCCATTGTCTCACTATTATTACCTGCCGCTCCAGCTCTTATTGCGGGTTTCGTTGCTTTAGGAGGAATAGTATTTGGCGTTGCTGACATGATCAAAAGCATTATAATCAGCATTCGTAAAATTCCAGAATTAGGAGCAGGATTTGAAACTAAACTAAGTGCATTTTTGAGTATATTTGCAGCGGTTACTAATTTTATGAAAGTTCTTAATGGTATTATGATATCATCAGCTATTATAACTCTTATAAGGACTAGTCCAATTGGATTGTTAATGTCATTGTTAACAGAAACTAAATCTCCATTTGAAGAAATAACTGATTTTATTTCTACATTTGGACCGGTCATACAAAATTTAATTCGTTCTGTGATAACAAATACAGCCGGATTAACAAGTGAAAGAATAAAAGCACTTCAAGTTATAGGACCAGTAATTGAAGCTATAGGAACATTAATAGAAGCAATGCAGCCGCCAACCAGTATTTCTCTTATTGGTTCTGTTATGCCAATTGGTACTCTTACAACCTTAACAACTTATTTTGATGGAATTAAAAATGCATTAACTGGTGATCGTGGTTTGGTTCAATCTGTATTGGGTATTGTTAATGAAATTGGAAATATTCCAATGACTGGTTTTAATTCGGAGGCTATTAAAGGATTTTCGTCTATATTAGGTGGACTTGCAACATTTATTGGAGCATTTGCTGAGTTGTCGGATACTGGAGTTTTACAAACTCTACTTGATGAACGTTCTAGACTAATTTCTGGTCCAGTAGCTAGCTTTTTCTTGGCAATAGGCAATAAAGGTGCAGCAGCAGCGGCAATTGAAGATCCAGCAGTAAAAAGATTAAACGGAATCATTACGTTTATGAAAAATGTTATTACTGGAATAAAATCAAGTGGACTCATCAACTCGATTAATGAAATAATAAGCAGTGCTAGCAGTTCATTAAGAGGTTTAACAAAAGAACAAGTAGCTGGAATTGCGCCTATTACATCAATGATATCATCCATATTTTCTTTCGTTGGACAAATTGGAGAAAATTTTAAAATTGATCCGGATGTTATAAAATCAATTTCTGAAGGAACATCACAAGAAGGTATTGAAGCGGCAAAAAATGCTGTTCTTCAGTTGCCAACAAATTTAGCATCCAATGTTTCTATAATTGTTAATAGCATCAGAGAAAATATAGCACCAATAATAAGAACACTAGCCGGTTCTATATCTGGCTTTAGTGAAACAGAAATAAAAAAAGCTTCTGAAGCGGGTCAGTCCGTAATGTCTATTATTGGTGGAATTAGTACCTTTATGTCATCTATTAAAGAACTTGGTAGCGCAGAAGTTACTTCAGCTTTGGAAGATGGTACGCCTTTTACAACAACAATATTTGACCCAACAAGAATCGATTCTATTATTATGTCGATGAATAGTATTGTACGTGCAATATTTAGTGAACCAAATTCCGGCATGATTAAAACAATCGTTGATGGATTAATAAACTCTGGCATTTCTAGATTACCACGTGGTATAGGAGAAAAAGCAAAAGCTATAGTAGATATTTTAGGTCTTATATCTGTTGTTACAAATCCTGAATTTAAAAGTGCATTATCTAGTTTGAGTTCTGGTGGTGGTGGCGCCGGTAATATCGCAAATGGTGTCATTGGTTCGGCTGTACAAGCTGTAACAAATATCGTAACTGGACTTGGAGGTATGTTGCAAGATAGGGAATTCGTTAGAAATTTAAATAGTTTTACTAAAGGAAATATTGGTAAACTTGAAAATATTCAAAGTGCATTAAGTCAAATTGGTAATATTACACAAAATATATCTGCCAATTTAATCACTGGAGTTAGTACCGCATCTGCAAACCTTGGTGGAATAAAAACTGATATTGAACAAATTGTGAGAGAGGCAAATTCTATATTTGATACGATTAACCAAATTAGTGATTTTAATGTACCAACAACTTTACAAAAGCTTGGAAATTATTTAGGACTTGGTGGTAATAATACCATTACATTAAAAAATGAAAACGTTTCAATTAATGTTACAGTTAATGTAAGTGTCGATGCTCGTGAACTTGAAAAAGTATTGCTTGAACGTCCACGTACAAGATTCCAAGAACGTGCAGCTCCAACGACGGCAGGCGCTACAGGAACCCGATGATTGATACATGAGGAGTAAAAAAATGACATTGTTTGATGATTTAATGAAACAAGAAGCATATAGGAAACTGTTTGAACTTTTTCCGGAGTCACAACGCCATTTAATAATTGATGGTGTAAAAAAGTTCATGGAAGATGCCGAAAAAAATATAATAAATGAATCCACAAAAAAAGATGAATCGAAGTAGTTAATCATATGTCAAATGATTTGCCAAGAAAAGTTACTGAAACTTTAGCTGCTCAAAATAAAAGAACCGTATATATTGTTTTGTCACCAACAGGAGATAACAATACGTTTAAGTTTAATTCCGATGATTATGATTCGGAAACAAAAGAGCTAGCTAATGCCATGACTGTTGGCACAATAGCAGAAAATACTAATGAATATGGAGTAGCTACAGAACGTACAGAAATTTCTCTTAAAAGAGAAGATGGTTTTCCAGTAGGAATATCTGATAATGCGCCAGGTGGAGATGGTTCAGCATTTCTTCAAAGAGAAACTGTAGGACTTGGTGTAAAAGGTGGCCGTTCTTATTTTATTGATATATCAGATAGTAATTTTTTAGATATTAGTGTAATAAAAGGAAAATCTGATGCTCCAAATGATCATACAAGAGATTATGATGAGTTATTGGCTGAAGTGAATAGTGATAACAATTCAGCTACCACTTTAGGTGGTAGCGTAGCTACAACACAATTCAGAAAAAATACGTATTACCAAGATAATAGATTTTTACCTAATAACGTTATAGAAAAAGATTCTAATGCTGGAAAAAATGCAATACAGTTAAAATTAGGTTCTTACACAAAAGCTTCAAATCAGCAATCAACTGGTAATCCAAATGCAGACGGCAATTTTCAACTTAATCAAGACATATTAAGTTCACTTGGTTCTCAGGTTACATTAAAAGCCAGCGGCGAATATTACATTCCCAAAACAATGTCAAAGCAAAGTGAAGTTTTATTGGCTCAGGCGGCAGCTATAGCGCCTAGTTTAGCTCGGCTGGGATTACCGGTACCATTTAATGCAATGAAGGCTGGAAACGTTTTAGAGGAAGTAAATTCTGAATTTGCAAACTCTAATTTGCCTGCACTTATAGAAGAAGATGGAAAACTTAGTTTTGGAAGCACTAATAACTGGTTAGTATTATTTGATGGATTTCAAACGCAATTTACATTACCAGCCATAGCTGTACAGTTAGGTGCAGTTGCAGCAGTTATTTCGGCTACTGCCGAAGCTTATGATAAAAATAATGCTGGCCTAATCAGAGCAGGATTTTTAGAATATTTCGGAATTGCATATAACGGAGATCCCGAGTCATCAGCAATATTTGCTGCCGCAGTCGCTGAGGCGGTAGCTCTCGGTGCATCTGCGGCAGTTCCCGGCGTATCTTTCTTTGTTAAAACTAAACTAACAGAGGGAACTGGATGGTACACTGTAACATTACGAAAAATAATAAGATTGATTGCGGCGAGTACGTATGGAACTGTTAGTAACATCACAAATCAAGTTTCAAATACATCAGTGAATAATATTACTAGCAACTTTAATATTGATAATGCAAACCTTATAGGCTCTCTTGGATCTGCTGTAAATCTAGCTAATAATAGCATAAACGCATTTGGCTTAATTAAACTTCTTGGAATATTCAAAACACTTGGCGCTACTTCCAAGTACACAACTGGTACGTATGCAGGTCGTCCAGTGTCGAGTCGTGGTTTAAATAATGATAGCAATTCTTTTAAACCAACAATTAAATCATATATCGATTCTTGTAGCGACAATATGGACGGAGAGGAACAAAAAATCAATGTTAAAGCTTTGATTAAAAAAGATCGATTAAATCAAACATATGGTTTGGACAATAATGCAGATAAAAATCCATTGGCATGGGGTACGTCAACAACCCCGTCGCAATATATACTTCCTTCAAACATCAAGACAATAGGTGGTCAATTAAATGCAAGAAATGCTGCCACTGTATTAACAGAATTAAATAGCATAGGAAGTTCGAATAAAAGAGAAATAAATGAAGTTGATGTTGGTAGGTTAGGTTCTGATCTTGTGCGAGAACTTGAAGCGCAACTTGAATCTAGTTATATGCCATTTTATTTTCATGATTTACGTACTAATGAGATTGTTTCATTTCATGCATTTTTAGAATCCAGTAAAGATGGATTTCAAGCTGAATGGAACAGTGTTTCTTCTTACGGAAGAGTTGAACCGATTCATATTTACAAAGGTACAACTCGAGATATAAGCGTTACTTTCTTTTGTGTTTCTACCAACAATAAAGATCATGATAACATGTGGTGGAAAATTAATAAATTAGTTACTATGGTTTATCCACAGTATACAAAAGGAAGAAGTCTTACAACTTCCGATGGTAAAACATTTGTACAACCATTTTCTCAACTTCCTGGTAGTTCTCCAATCATAAGAATGAGATTGGGTGACGTTTGGAAATCAAATTATAATAAATTTAATGCATCTAGATTATTTGGATTAGCGGATTCTGATTTTAATATTGATCCAGAAAATGCGTCTAGAACAAATACAAATACGTATAATACTGTTCTGACAGGTAGCCAAATTATACAATTTCAAACTGATTTAAAAACTAGATTACAAAATCATATTTATGATATTGGTGATGAATTTATAATTAATTATTTGCCTGATTATTATTCAATATCATATGTTTTTGGCAAACCAAATCCACCTGGCGGACCAATCGGAGAAGTTGTCAACTTCACTGAAACTGGTGGTCTAGGTGGAGCTGGCACTTTATATGCGCCCCTCAATTTAAGTGAAGGAATTTATAATTTACGTGTTAATGGAGTTAATAAAAATAGTGAAGGCACAGATTTATATGTTGAATATCAAGTAGAAATACTTGACGCATCGAGTAGAGTAATCGATTCTGATGTTCTTATTAGATTCAGAAATCCAAGATATTCTGATAGAAGAGAAATAGATCGTATACGAACCCGTGACATTGTTGCGATTGGCGAAGAACCAATAAGAATTTATGATTCTAGACAACTTGAAACCGAGTTAAATACTGAATACGTTCGAAGAAAAGTTGAAGAACGTGTTAATCAAATCGTAAATCAAGATGGTAATCGTGCGGAACAGGAAAGAGAAGAGTTGACAGCAAAATCGGAATTATTAAGAAAATTTTTCAACTCTTCCGGAAATGACCCTAATCCTATAATGCAATCCTTTGAATCTACTAGTGGAAAAGGATTAGCTGTAGCATTTAAAACTCTAGATATTGATTGGTCTGGTGCTCCATGGGAGACAAAATGGTCTAGCACTAAACCAAATTCTAGAGCACCACAATGGGTCAAGTTAACTATGGCTGGCACTGTCATACATGACATTACGCCTGGTATTGATTATAATGGATTTAATCGGGCGCCAGTTTATCAAGTTGGGAAATATTCAAATGCATTGAATTCAATAGACATGCAAGATTCAGCAGATAGAACTGCTGCATCAGCAGCCGCCGCCTCGGATAGTGGAGAGACAATTCAAAATGTTGTAACTTCTCCAAATCAAACATCCGGTGATTAATATCTATTAGGTATATATTATGTCAAATATTAGAAGATATGCTAGGACTCCGGTTATAGTTGCCGGTAAAAAATATGGAACTTCCAATATTATTCCTATTATTAGAGAAAGAATAGCAAATAATTTACTGCCATATACCACATATACAACAAATGAAAATGAAAGATTAGATATTATTTCTGGACAAGTATATGGTGATGGCAGATTGTGGTGGATAATAGCGGCAGCTAGTGGAATTGGTTGGGGATTACAAGTCCCTTCAAATACTTTGTTATATATACCAAAACTTAATGATGTTGCACAACTTATAGGGTGATATATGTCAATTTTTCGTAGAGAATTGAAAATGCAAAATGCGATACGAAAGTTGACTAAATATTTTGGTCTACTTACAACTCAAGATTTGGCTAATGTCATAGCGGCATCGATGCGTTCTGGTGGTCTTGGAAGTTTGAGCACAGATACAAATGCGCTTGTTAATCAAATTGATAACGGTAATTCATTTGCAAATTTAGGTTCTGTGACCGATGAAGATCGTATTCTCGGAGATATAATTGTAGATTTTCTAGATCAAAGTTTGGGTTGTTATACGACTCAAGAACTTTTACAACGACTTGCACAAAAAATGCAAATTGAAGGTGATGGAGTTTCAGAACCAACAGGACCAGATGCAGAAGATATTAATGTTCTAAGACAACGTTATTCAAACTTGTTTCATATAATAAGCGATGCACAGTTTGCTCATGCTATGCCATTTCCTCCTGGATACGAACGAATGAAAAATGGTAGCATTAAGAGCTTAATTGGTGATGCAGAACCAGGATTGCTAGCAAGTGGTGGTTTTGCTCCAACAAAAGGAAAGCCGGGGTTATCAGTAATATTATCAAATACTGGACGTATTTCTACGACTAATCGATATGTTAACTCAGCTTGTGTATTTCTAAATGCTATTCCATCAATAGAAATGTCAAAAGCTATACCTTATTTAGAAGTTAATGTTTTGTTACCGGCCCAAGCTGTACAAAGATCGGGCGACCGATTAGTAGCTCCAACAATGTATAAATTTTTATTAGGTAGTGTATCTGCTCCAGCTTCCAGTAATTTACGACAATTAAGTTTAGCAAATGAAGAGGTAAGAAACTCAACAACAACATCTTCAACGAGTTCTTCATCAACAGATCAAATGGTATATACTAATATGGGAATTGAAGCATTTATGATGCCTCAAACATTAGTAAATCCGGATGCGGCAACTCAAACCGGAAATTATGGAAGTCCTGTATTGGATAAATTTAGACCATTTTTAAGTGTTAAAGAATTCAGCGTAGAAGCAAGATTAATTTATTCTGCAAACATGTATCATACGGCAAAAATGTCTTTAACATTACATGATCGATCACGTCTTTCAGAAATTGCCGAATTCGTTAAACCAGAAATTAGAGGCTCTACCGAGATTGTAGTTGAATTTGGTTGGTGTCATAATGAATCTGAATATGATACAAATCCAGAAAATATTTGGGCAGCTATTATAAATGGTATGCGTAAAAGACAGAAGTATAATGTAGTCAATTCCAGTTTTAGTTTTGATGATAGTGGTCAAGTTGAAATACAACTAGATTTAGCAACTTCTGGAGAAAGTGCAACAACAGTCGAACCAGTTACAAATGATGTTAATGTTAGACCAATTTTAGAAGAAATTAATAATGCAGTTGATTTAATTTCACGTTTAAGATTAAACATTCCTGCTTTAAATCCTTCTTCAACTTCGACTAGTCAAACTTCTGGTGATGGTGCTGGTGCACCACGACCATCAACTTCTGCCGAAATTCGTGGTATACAATTTCTTAATTCTACTCAAGACGTTTTTAGTAATCTTTCATTAACACGTGAACAAAGAGAGGAATTTCGTAATTTAACGAGAAGTTTAGAAGCATTGCCACAAGCAGATGATATTCGTAGAATGAGAGCATTATTAATTCAATTATATGGGGATAGCAGTCCTCGTACTCGTTCACGGGGACCAAATAGAACTGGAGAAGGTTCTTTAACTGAGAGACTCCGATCGCAGATTAGAAATGAAATACAAAGAAAAATAAATACCTTGAAGAAAGGTACAGAAGATCCTTTTCTTGTTGGAACATATAATCCAGTTGTTGATAGAAGATTGCGAGAAAGAAATAGTGTTCCAAGAACTCCTGTTTCTTCATCAACTCCTGTTTCTTCATCAACTGAACAAAATGCATCATATGAAGAACGTACTCGTATTTCAACTGCTCGTCGAGCAGCATCTTCTCCAGTTCAACGAGGAACGGTTAGTCTTGCAAATCTTTTAATGGTATTCATGGGTCAGCCATTAGCTGCAACGAATCAATTTGATGATATACAATTTATATTTTATCCATTTAATCGATATGCTGCTTTTGCTTCAAGAATCAATATTGCAAATTTCATCATTAACATAGAAGATTTTGTTGACAAATATACAGAATATCGTTTACAAAATGTAACAAGAAATGGCGTTTTTACTATTAGACAATTTTGGACTTTTTTAACTTCTCAAATTGTTGATGATCCTGCACAAGATTCATATGGCTTGCAAGATAGAAGGGGCGCATTATATAGAAGACCAACGGTAACTAGAGATTCTGATCAATCTGGTGGTTCATCTCGTTCAACAACTTCACAACCGGTTGATTCTGATGGAGCAACATTTACTGCTAGATTAAATAACTTACTTCAAAATGTTACACCTGATGGTTCTTTTAGACTACCAATGTTACAATATGAATTAGAATGTTTACCAGGGCGCATTACAAGCGAAACCGATATTGAAGATAGAGCTATAGAAAAAAGCATTTTAAGAGTTCATATATATGACCAACAATATACTCCTTATGATGGATTAGGTTCTATATTGCAAGCGCAAAGAAATGCACAAGTAAGTATAAACAGTAATCCAACAGCAACAACAACCCCAGATGGAACATCAACTGATATATCTCTTGTGGAATTAAATGCAAATAGATATAATCAAGAAGTATTAAACAGAGCAATACAAAATGGAATTGTAAGTCGTACTACAGATGAACGTGGAAATAGTTTATATGAAGTTGTCGGTGGAGCTCAAGCTCTTAAACGTTTTTTATATGAAACAACGCCGTATATCATATATGGCGCACAAAATTCTTTAGTTAAAAATGCCAATCTAGCGTCCATGACAGATCAAGCAGCAGCAACTATAGCCATGGTCAATGGTCCTACTAGTAATGGTTTACTAAGACCAGATGGTCAAGATATAGGCAACATTCCTATGCAAATTTTACCAACTGAACTAAGTATCGACACCTATGGTTGTCCATTAATATATTCTGCAACACAATTTTTTATTGATTTTGGAACAAATACAACAGCAGATGATATATATGCCGTAACAGGCATTGAACATAAAATAAGTGCAGGAGATTTTTCTACTACTTTAAAATTCCGAGCATTATCCAGTTATGGTCAATACAGAAATTATATTCATGATTTGCAAACTGCTGAACAACGATTGAGACAATATGAAGAACGATTAACTGGTGCACCCGCACAAGACGTAAATCCAAGACCAACACATTCTAGAACAAGAAGAACTTCCACAACTCCTTCCACAGCTACAACAACTACGGGATCTAGAAATTTAATTCCAAATCTACAGGCGATTGCAGCCAGAGGAACAATTGGACTCCGAGCTGGCACTGGAGAGGATCTTTTTACTCCAACGGGTATATCGGACGAGCCACGTGTTGATACTCCAAATCCAGAAAGAGCTTCTCAAGCACAGCAATCCGAAGCACAAAGACAAGCAGCCGAAGCTCAAGCAAATGCTATAAGACAACAAATTGAAATTGAAAGACAAGCAGCAACAGCAGCCGCTACAACAACTGGTAGATTACCTGCCTCTCCTGAAACCTCCAGTTCATCATCAACTTCGGGTTTAACTCCAACTACACCAACAACAGCTATTTCATCACCAACTTCTCGGCGTCCTTTTACTACAACTCGAGGCAGCTCGCTGCGGGAGTGATGTTTTTATATTTGTATAATTTGTTTTCTCTTTATGATAACATAACATTATGCTAAAATATAGATTAGATCCATATGTTTGTGGAGGTAATATATCTGATTACTTTGTAGCTAATCATGGTTCTGGTATTTGCATAAGTAAATCACCAAAAAGCTTTAAAGATTCTAAGTATATCGAATTTCGTAGTCCAAAAATTATTGGAGAATTTTGTCGGCTTTATGGTATTAACACACCAATTTGGCCTCCACAAAAATATAATCGCATCTTATCTCAAATTGCACCAAAATTAGAACATAATAATGTTAATTGGCCTAAATTCATAGGAACAAAACGTTATATGTTAGAAATGCAACAATTTGCAGAATCATTTGAACGTTCCGTATCTGAATACAATATCGATTATTGGTTCGATTTGTATGATAGATATTTAAAAGGATTATTCTATAATATGGAATATTCTTATATTGATAAAAAGTTATATGAACAATATAAAATCGAAGCAACAGCATCACAGTTAGAAATATTAGAAACATGGAAACCATATGAAGATGGTACTGTCCCTCCAGCAAATTATTCTGGTACAGAAACAAGAACTGGAAGATTAAAAGTTATTGATGGACCGAATATTCTACATCTTAAAAAAGATTATCGTAATATGATAATCTCATCTCATCGTGAGCATGGGAAAATTGTTTATCTAGATTATTCTTCTTTAGAGCCTCGTATACTCCTCTGCCTATCTAATCCTTCTCTAATTGGTAGCCTTCCACAAGATATATATTCTAAAATGTTGGATGACCTTGATCTTAAAGATAAAATACCGAGAACAGTGGCAAAAACAGCAATTCTTTCGGTATTGTATGGTCAAAAAGAAGAAAATACTATTAAAACCTTATCCAATTATATTGGTAGTGCTGAAGACTTCCTCAATCTTGTTAATGAATACTTTGGCATTGAGAAGCTCAAGGAAAAACTAGCTGCGGATTTATTAAAAACCGGAGGGCGCTATATCTTGAACTACTATGGGCGTCCCATCTTTTGTGAAGATACAAAGTCTTATGCGCTTTTAAATTATTATGTTCAATCAACAGCAGTTGATGTAGCGATGTTGGGATTTTTAAATATTGTTAGTCGGTTGAAAGACTATCAATTAACTGATAAGATAAAACCAATCTTTATCTTACATGATGGTCTTTTTCTTGATATACATGAAGATGCCTATCATGTTCTTCCAAAAATAGAAAAGTTAGGTTCGACCGGTATTAAAGGTTTTAAAAACGTTAATTTTTGGTTGAGAATGGAATAAATTTGTGGCTAGTCTATATAATTGTTGGACATGTAATAAAAGCTTATTATCTGAGGAAGTAACGGAAGAATACTTCTTTTGGTGTAATAAAGACTGCCATGATAAAGATGAACAATACAAATACAAATCAAAAATTATTGATACAAAATTAGATGTTGCTGTTATTGATAAAAAAACTGAACAAGAACAACGAAAAGCAAAAATTCGAGCAGCAATTAGTGAAATTAAGAAAAGTAAAGAAGGAAAAGGTTAATAGCTATGAGCAGCAATGCAAAGATATGGTTAGAACGTTTTAACAAAAATCGAATTGCAGTTGATATAACATTATTTATTGTATTTCTTGCGATGGGACTTTATATTCTAAGTTGGTTAATACCAATTAACTCTTTAATGCAAGCAATATTGAATACATTAACAACGCTTGGTATATTATTGTTTGCTTTTTCTTGGTTGAAGCTAGCTGAAATTGCTTCATCCTTAATGAAGTTACAAATTGAAAAATTCGTTGAATTAGAAAAAACTCCAGAAGAAAAAGCGGCTCCAATTATTGTTGCTAAGAAATCTATATCGGTTGCAACACCGACTGCAACAACTTTTACAAACAAAGTCATTAAAACAACTAAAGGTATTTTAGAATCTGAAACAAATTTCGTGCAAAAACGTACACGTGTTAAAAAGAAAGAAGGATGATATGGCAGCTACAAAAAAAAGATTTTCATGCGGACATAAAGGTTATGGTGAATATTGTCACCGATGCGCTCAGGCCGAAGCTCTTGAACAAAAAGCAAATAGCCTAAAAGCGTCCCAGACGCCCTCAGAAGGCGATAAGAAGGGTAAAGGCAAGAAAGCTACATCAGAAGATGTAACAGGGCTCTTAGAGGAAGCTAAGAGACTTCGTGGCCCACAAAAGAAAAGTAAAAGAGATACAGTTTCATTCATTGAAGAATGATATGTGACATATGGTACGTAATATTGAAGACTTAGAATCATTAGCTGGATATGATGAATATGGACATTTCACATATCAAGTTTGGATTGATGATAAAGTAGTAGAAAATCTTGAAGATTGCGACCCAGATGAGGGTTGGATAAGATTACGTATTAAAAAATTTCGTAGCTCCGACGATTATTTTGTTGGTTCAAAAAAATGGGGCAGAGTTGCTATAGTAAAAGTTTATAAGTGAAAAAGCCGACCAGATTTCCTGGCGGCTTTTTTATTTGGTTTATTTGTTCTTTTATCTCTTCTATGATTAGATCATGAATAAAAAAGCAGAAAATAATCAAGAGTTAATTTTAAAGCGGGTTCAAGAAAATTGGGGAACATTAAAAGGGCTGGTTAATCGGATAGATAATCCAGAAGCAAGAGAAGGTGCAATTCATCTATGCGATGATTTACATGATCGTTTTGCTGTAGCTCCAGCATCTACCAGAACCGATTATGTTGGTTGCTTTGTTGGTGGTCTTGTATGGCATTCTTTAAACGTTCTAAAGGTAATGAAAGCTTTTAGAACATCTCTTGATCTTGAAAAGTCTGTTAGTGCAGACAGCGTGATCATTCTTGGTTTATTTCATGATATTGGTAAACTTGGTAATGAGAAGGAGGATTATTATTTGCCCCAATCAAGTGATTGGCATAGAGATAAATTGGGTATGCATTATGAAGTTAATGAAGCTATGGGACATATACCGATTGCAGTAAGAAGTCTCTGGTGGCTTAACCACTATAAGGTTTCACTATCTGAGAATGAGGTATATGCTTTACAGTCGTTATCTATGAAGAATGGTGAGCAGATCAGTTTTACGCCCTCATTGAGAGATCCTTGGGAGGGATATTTGTTGCAGAGTGCAGTTAGGGGTGCTTGCATTAAACATCATGGTATAACAAG
>JACCDP010798502.1_pt1 | contig 19579 bp, 16 predicted proteins | sample 7445841 | NCBI WGS metagenome assembly JACCDP01 (sample SAMN15323441, study PRJNA562643) | freshwater metagenome | isolation source: river surface water | place: USA:Blue River Watershed | collected 2017-08-17
AGTTACACGCACAGGCCCATTCCCACCATCATGGCGGGCTTAAGATGGCCGCCTGGCAGCAGCCCGTTTTAATGCTTACGGGCATTGCAGTTGCAGGGTTTGCTGCAAGCTTTTTGCATGGGCATTGAGGTACAGGCCTTATAGGTCGCAATACAACTCTAGACAGAATGTAAATTTACGTTGGCGAGTAGCACGTGTTACCTGGAGTTTCACCATCTTTTTATACTGACTGGCAAGCTCTGGAATGATTAAAAGAATATTCCGCGCTCAGATTTGGTGACTCGCACATGTCAAGCATCTCGCTTAGTCTGCGAGGCGGCCGGACAATTAATAGACTTTTTCTATGGCCATTTTGGGCATTCGGAAGGCTGTGGATAACCATGGAAAATCGTGGTAAAAGAGCCACGAAAAACCACATACAACACGCTTTTGTCGTGGTTTTACCCGGTTTGTACGCCACTTATCTGAGCGAGCCCTGGGGAGTCTTAAAACAACGCGGTTTGCGGAGCTTCGCCCTGATATTTCTCATTTTGTACGAAAAAAATCGTTTAGCTCTTCCCGAGGTAAGCATAACGATGAGACCAAACAACGCAAACAAGGTTGCAAACCTAATCTGATCCCAGAAGAGGTCATGTTGAAATGCTTCGCGGGCTTTTGAGAAGGTAACCCCGTCGTAGACATCCCTGGCTCGGAGGACTAGGCTACATGGACCCGTGAGGTCGCTGATTTGCACCATGGCCCATGGACCAGATGCAGCTTGCGAGCAATTATCAGTGCGGATCAGTTGTTCATTTGCCATCAAAAATACTGCTTGCATATGTTGAACAGAGGGTAGCTGCTTAAGAAAAAGCGCACCAATAGCCCCCGAAAGTAGGGAGAACATTAAGCCAGTCAGAATATTCTTTTTTGTCACGGTAGCCCCCGAGTTTTTTCGCGACGGTGTCGATAAGAGTCTGGATTAACTTCAATAGTTGTGTTTAAACAGCGCTGTAATGGGGTTTGTTCGACCTCCTAACCCTCAACCCTTATTTCAGCAGAGATTTTCCCTTCAATTACCCAGCAGTATCCCCTTCCGACACCGTTAGCCCTGTCGAATGACCAGTGGGATTTTTGATCAGTTTTGCGATGAAATGCCCAAAGTTGTGCCTCAGCTGACGGTTTACGAGCTAAAAAGCGATTCCAACCGACACTTAGGTGCCCAAAGGGAACGGGCGGCACTCGGCCTAATGGGTCCATTATTCGCTCGCGTGACTCGGCCTGATCGATGCTGACGATCTCGGTTAAGTTGTCTTTTGCATAAAAGCGATCTTGCGGATCAGGTTCCCGATAAGCAACATTGCCTCGTTTTATCGCGGCGAATATATCCCAGACTACGACCCAGACGGCTATCGGCCATATTAAGAGGGCAAAGCCCCACACCCCTATCTCTTTAAACGCCTCGAGTGGCCGAAATGATCCTAATGATGACTTTCTCGCGGCCAAGAGTTCCGACACGAATCGATCTTGCTTTCGGTGCCTTAACCAATTGATTACCCGGCAGACAATTAGAGCGACGATACCGAACGCTATATAGCTAAGAGCGTATTCGGTTACCCTCATTATTCGGCGTCGGGATGATCAAAGGTTTTGGCGGGATAGGTAGTCCAGGCGGCGGGTTGATAGCGTGTGACTGCCTTAGGGGGAGCTTTTCCGTTTTCAACGATTCGCTCGGCGATCAGCACGCCTGCCCTGAATTCTAGGAACAAGTCTTTTTCAAATTCGCTTGAGAATCCCATGTGGACATATTGCAGCTGAGCGCCCATAGGACAGCGAACCTCGCCGGTATACCAATGGGCGAATGCCCCATCAGGGAATCCCGGAAAAAGATCCTCCATGGTGGCGTCTCTCCCGTTCGCAAGCGTGGCCATGATGTCAACGATGTAGAGCCGGTCGCCGCGCACTTCCCAGCCCGCAATATAGCCACGCCAGCAGGCCGTACTTCGGTCTTGGAAGCTTAGATCTCGGCCGCTACCAGCCAAAAAGACATCGAGGGGCGTGCTGCACATGGCGAGTTCCTCGCCTTTATAAATTAGGGTCTCGGCGGCTTGGGCGGTCATTGGATCTATACCTATAAAAGTTATGGTCTGACAAATGTGACAGCCCTATGGCTCAATCGATGAGCCAGTCGTCTGAGAGGATCTCTCAAATAGCAAAACTCGGGGGGAGACATGTCAAATTCGTATTCAAATCAAGGGGTTCAAAGCGTCGTCTGGGCCGAAATTTCCAAAAGTGAATGTTCACAAGATTTTCTTGATTTTATGATGCAGTTTCCAGATCCCTTAGATACATTTTGGACTCAGGCTCTCGAAAGGGCTGTTACGACTTTCTCACCAAAAGATCCAACCGGTGAGCACTGCGAACGAAAGTATGCAAAGGCGTTTGAGGCGGTCGAGGCAATCTCAAGAAGTAGTGATAACACCGAATTGAGAGCTATCGCCTGTTTTCATGTCGGCAAAATGTACCACCTGGGATTCGGGGTTGCCTGGAACCGAGAGCAGTCGATAAATTACTACAAGAAAGCAATCGGGCTCGGCGACGCTCGAGCGCTGATTAACTGTGGTGGGCACTACGAGGGATTCGGTGCATCACCGGAGGACTTAGAATTTGCAGACAAACTGTACGAGCGAGCCTTAGCCCAGGGTGAGCCGATGGGTCTTGCGTGTCAGGCTGATCGAATCGAGGGGCACGAAAGTCCAGAAAAGTATAGGTTGTTCTTGCAGGCGGCAGACCTCGGCTTACCTTATGCATTACATAGAATTGGTGCAGCTCACTATCTTGGAACCCTCGGGCAAAGTGAGGACGAGCCTCTTGGTGTGAGCTGGCTCCAGCGGGCAGGAAGGGCTGGTTCAGCCGAGTCGTGTCGGCTGTTGGGACGGCACTATGAGCGCGATGATCAGAACCGAACAAGAAATGACGAACTAGCCGTCGAATGGCAGATTCTTGGCGCAAAGCTGGGCGATAAAGTATGTATGAGGTCTCTCGGCTTTAGATACCTAGGTGGAATTGACGTTGTTAAGGATCGAACTCAGGCCGACTACTGGTTACTCAGAGCAGCTGTTCTCGGAGATGAGCTCGCTCAGTATCACATGGGGCAGACATGGATAACCTCTGAGGAACCGGAGCACCACCCTTGGGGCTTAGCTTGGATGAGGCTTGCGGCAGATAATGGTAACGAATATGCAGCACTACGCACTGCAACGGCGTACCGAGATGGAATCGGATGTAAAAAGAGTGAGGATCTCACGATCAAGTACAACAAGATTGCCGCAAAGGGCGGATACCCCGAGGCGCAAGGACAGCTAGGGCTCTGTTACTGGCATGGGGTTGGCGTCGAGAAAGACCATAAGGAGGCGTATAAGTGGATCAATCTCTGCGCCCTTCAGGGGCAGGGCTTGGGGCTACATTTGCTCGGACTCATGACCATGAGAGGGCTCGGTTGTGAAAAGAATGAGGAAGAAGGATTGAGACTCTTTCACGCTGCTGCGCAGAAGGGTGAGCTGGAAGCCGCTCATGAAATCGGAGAATGTTACTACTTTGGGCTCGGCGTTGAGAAAGATATCGCTCAATCTGCGGTCTGGTATCGACGCGGCGCTATTCATGGCCACGCACCATCTATGACTGACCTTGGCTATCTGTTGAAAGAAGGCGAGGGTGTGCTCTGCAACCCCAGAGAGGCGCTTCACTGGCTAAACAAAGCGGCGAAACTGGAGGATGCAAGGGCAATGCATATGCTCGCGGATATTTATGCAACCGGGATCGGAGTTGAAAAAAACCTCGAACTCTGTCGGCGCTGGATGAGCAGAGCTGCAATGCGAGGCTATAGGCCGGCCAAAGAGTGGATGGAAAAACACCTGCCCCCGACTCCCAAATGGCTTGATGAGCTCGTTAATGATGCGTCGCAAGAGCCGAGCACCGATCAAGCTACACATGATAAGACTAAACAGCAATCTAATGAATAGGATCGCAATAATTATGACTACTTTGATTGCCTTTTCGCCGCTAACCATAACCGAGGCGCAGGAGGCATACCGGCCGCCCTACTCAAAACAACAGTCAATTGACACCATTATCATCCATGCAGATGGCACGCATGAACGAATTATGGATTCTTATGAGCGTATTGAGACTGAGTTAGGTGTCAAAGAGTACGGCGAGCGAACGCTATCGTATAACTCAGCCTTGGAGGAACTAAACATTATCGAGGCGGCATCGATCTCAGTGTCTGGAGAGAGCCGCCCCGTTGATGAGCGAGGGATTCGCTCTTTAGATGACGGCGGAATGGATGGGGCTCCAATGTTTTCAGAAACAAAGCGTAAAGTAATTGTTTATCCGAATCTAAGTGTTGGCTCCTTACTCTATCTAAAAGCACGATCAAGACAGCACACACCTCACTTCAAAAGCCATTTTTTTCTGCATGAAGTATTTTCACCGCATATTCAATACGCAGATATTGCCTATCATGTAATTGTTCATCCTGACATTCCCCTCTACATCTCCGCGAAAGGGATGGAAGGCGGCAGGGTTGAGCAAGATGTAGCAATCACTGGAAAGGGGCCTGCGGGATATCGGCACTATTACTTTACTTTTCAGCAGGATCATGCGTATCCAACCGAGCACGGACAAGTTCACTATTCACATTTCGGGTCGCATCTCATGCTCACTACATTCAAGGATTACGCCGATGTAGGCTTAGCTTACGAAAACTATGCGTCTGAGAAAACTCGGATTACATCCGCAGTAAGCGAGCTCGCTGCCCAGGTAACCGCCGGGATACACGATCCATCAGAGCAAGTAAAAGCGCTTTATCACTGGGTGTCTCAGAATATTCGGTATGTGGCTATCTATTTTGGTGATGGCGGGTTTGAGCCCCACGATGTTGATGAAATCTTAAAAAATCGCTATGGTGATTGTAAAGATCATGTAGTGCTGCTTAAGTCATTGCTTTTAGCGAAAGGAATCGAATCATCTCCGGCTTTAGTCAATCTAGGGTCAAGTGACCATCTCTCAGAGGTTGCGGTACCGTTCCCCTTAAATCACGTAATTCTGTTTATTCCGGCGCTTAATTTATACCTTGATCCAACTGCGCAGTTTTCTTCTTTTAGAAGTCTTCCCGAGGCGCTTCTGAATAAGCCAGTGGTTCTAACATCCTTGGGTCGTACAGATCGCACCCCAAGAATGATAGCAAGCGAGCACAGGACAGATACAAAAGTAAGCATACAGATGCTCCCCGATGGAACACTGCAGGGTGTGAGTAGCACCTCATACCTAGGGTCGCCCGAGATGGAGGCGCGAAGCCAACACTTTAGTCGTGAGGGCCGATCTCCAGAACAGAATGTACAAAGGCTACTCGCACGTTTTAGAGAAGTGGGCTTCGGGGTGATAAAAGAATCAGACCCAACGAATATCACATCGGCTTATGTCTTTGAGACACGATTCCAACTTGAGAGCCCTGTAAACATTCCAGGCCCTTCGGCCATGATGATTCCGGTGGGACTCTCCCCCGGCCGCATTGCGTCAATCGGATACTCAAAGCCTACGCCCGCGAGGAGATTTCCTGCGCAATGTACCTCTGAAGAGATTTTAGAAGAGTACGAAATTAAGCTGCCAGTAGCGATGAAAGTTTTCCGGGTACCGCAAGGGGTTAGTTACACTTCTGACTCTATTTGTTACGACTCCAAGTATGACCTCGTAGACTCCCCTGAGGGCGGAGTGCTGCATGTTAGTCGGAAACTCTCGATGAATTATGTTTCAAACACTTGCACTAAGGAGGAATTAGCGGCTTGGGACAGCTTCCACCCGACTCTTAGTCGAGATGTACGCTCACAAATATTTTTTGAATAATTAAATATTATTGTGGTTAAGATGGTCATCTGAGATTTTGCAACAAGTGTAATCAATTCGGATATATTGGGCGGTTCTGATTGGGAAATTTCTATCAGCAACGCGGCCTGTCGTAAACTTAATTTGAGATCCAAACTTGGGTCTTGACAAGGAAGAGTTCGGAAAGATTAACGTGCCCTTGCTCTTTGACAGGGCGGAGATTGTGATTAGCTAGAGTTTTTGCCCCTGATCTCTCATTCTCACATGAATGGCTCGTTCAATGAGCCTCTTGCCACTTACCATCCGTTAGATGCAGCCCATTCCCTTTACTCGAGAGGCTTGGTTACTTTTCGCAGTCGACCATCTCTCTAGGCTATTTTCTGAAAGCGGTTATAAAGTTCCGCGCGTTCGTGTCGCGTGTGCCGTTCCAGCGACATCCCGGCGCGGAAGTGCTGTTGGACAGTGTTGGCCAACAGCACGTTCAGATGATTTGGTCAACGAGATCTACATCTCCCCAGTTTATTCAGACCCGATCGACGTCTTAGATACGCTAACGCACGAGCTGGTGCATGCCGTGGATGACTGTCAGCATCGACATGGCCCGGAATTCAAGAAAATTGCACTAGCGATTGGACTGCAAGGTAGGATGAGAGAGGCAAGTGCTGGTCCTGCCCTGCGAGGTCGATTGCAGTCGCTGGCCGTAATCTTGGTTGAAGAGCTAGGTCCGTACCCACACGCCAAACTGGCTGTCGGTGGGGCACTGTTTACTCAGTCACGCCGGCCCCCGCGCTGAGTGTCCGCGATGCAAGTACAAGGTATCGATGCTAAAACCCTACCTAAAGCACCGACCACCGATTTGCCCAGCGGATCTCATACAAATGGAGAAGCGGGGCGATTGGGTAGAGGATGGCTCAGACGAGCTTGGGGATTAACTAAGCTATCTAGTTGATTGGCACAAAATCAAGTTGATATCGCTTGACTGCGAGGGGGATAAGGATACCCCTATTTTCTGACCGCAAAAACGACTCAATTTCGTGAAAATTATGAGAATTACGAATCGTTTCAAGACCACTTTGATTAGAGAGTATCAATACGGTCAAGTCATCTACCTTGCTTTTCAATAGGAGCTCATTGAGACTCAAAAGAACTGAAGCAGGCGATCCCGGGCCGCGGTACCTCGGCGTGGTGGCGATGATCACCGTTGAGGAATTGGGTACTGGCTCATCACCACTAGGTATAACAGTAATTGACTCATACTCTTCGAACAGAAGATTACTAAAGCTTCGAATTGTTTGAATTACCTTCTCGCCCTCCTGCTGAGAGAGCTCGATAAGCCTCCGCAATATGGACGAGAAATTAACCGTAAACCGACTCTCTGCGCTATCACGGTCGTAGTATTCAAGGACCCTGTTTAGAATCGTTTCATGACTTTGGGAAACCGCCGCTGCGCTTATGGGTAGAAGTGGAGAAAAAAGCTTTGAAGGATTTCGAGAAAAAGCTCGATGCGCTCCGCTAAAGCACAGGTTTGAGGACTTGAGATTTAGAATAGATCTCTCAAATTTGCTACGCTCTTCACTATCACGACCCTCAAGATAGGCCAACACTTCAGAGATAAGCTGTGTGAGCCTCTCGTGGTATTGGTCTCCAAGAGCTTGGCTTATAAAGAAGAGATCATAGGCGTCGTATAAGTCCTCAAAGACATCTCCCGGGAGCCTTTCAGATGATTGCAGACTGTTATCAATTTGGTTCTCGATGCACTTTGCAATCTCTCTTTGTGCACCGAATTTCTCAATAAGTGCCGAAGCAGATACCGCCGTGCCCCCTTGGCTGCGGGCTGGCTTTTGTGGAATTAAGCTCTTGAAATAGTCAAGCTCGTTGATCCTTCCCAGGGCGTAGGCAAGTAGCGGGATAAATCTTGAACGATTTTCTAAAAACCATTCGGAGTCATTAAATAGGGCCTCGAAAGAACGAACTTCAGCGGTCTGACGACGAATCTTCCGTGCGAGTATGCTTGGGGTCATTACTTGTTTTCGAGCTGCGATACTGCAGTTCGTTTTAGACGCTCATACTCTTTTGTAGTGAGCTCAGTACGATTAGTTTGGGATGGGGAAATCCGGTTGAATCCGTGCATTTTTCCAAACTCGTTATCCCGCTTTCTCGCAATCTTTTTTACTATATTGATGTGATCGAGCAGGGTGGTGCCAAGCTGGTGATTCCCGTCCTTCGTATGGATTCGATAGCATGTGCGAATCTCGTCTCCGGGCGCCTCTACTGCGGAGAAAATCATCTTACCAGTAAGAAAGTATTTGCACGGCTTTTCCGGGGATGTTGGAGTTTCCTTGTATCTGGCGCGGAAGCTGAGCCAGGCGTCTCTTTCTGATTCGCGAGATATCCTTTCGTATAAAGCTTGTGGTATCGGTGATTGCGTACTCAGAGATGACGACCAGCAGTTCTTACAGGCCCCACATGGATGCTTTTGATAGTGTTTCTTAAGGTTACTCGGGTTCCAGAAAAGCATGATTCGTAGCTTTGATTGATTATTCCCAGGGAAATTTTACAGGCTTCAAACTCGTGCCGTTGATCAATATTGGGACAGTTCTTATGCCGCTATTTTCTGCAGTTCGAAGATCATACTCGTGATGTTTTAGGTTGCTTGGGCGCCAAACATCAGTAACGAGCACCCCGATGGACGTCATACCGCGGCATTTTCCGTAAGTACTAGTGAGAGCTCGAATAGCTCCGGTGAGCGTGAACTCTCGCTTCAGGCTAGGAGCTTCTTTTGCTATGGCGACTACAAGAGGCAGGCATGCAACCTGAGTCTTGCCAGCCCCCCGGCTTAGAATTCCACTTGTTCCATCATCATCGTAGTAAGGACCATCTGCGCTCAGTGCACTGCGCAGCGCAGATACGATTTGATCGATTTCGTGGCTCCCTAGTTCGGCCCTCAAATCCCGTAGCTCACGATGAAGAGCAGCGCAGTCATAATCAAAGAACATTCTTGGCTCTGTTATCGCATTCATTTTTTTACCTTATACAGTTGATTTGTTTTTTTAAGTTCGTGGATTAGTTTTCTTATCAGTTCAGCCGGCTCGATTATCTCAACGTGAGAACCATGACGCTGAATATCGAGCAAGAGCTCCTGGTCACTACTGTAAGGCACCTCAAGAATCAGCGAACCGTCGCTCTGAATGGTTGACTTCTGCTGGCCGTGCCAGATTTCATCAGCAACCCACCTCGTATGCTCTTTTGAAAATTTCAGCTTCGCAGTCTTAACATTCTTACCACTGAAGATTCCGTAACCCGAGGATAACTCGGCGTCAAGATCTTTCTCGGGCAGCTCTACTGCCTTTTGTTCTAATATCTTTAGCTCACGTATACCATCAATCGTAAAACTTCTTATCGCATTCGATGTGTGGCACCAAGCATCGAGATACCAGTTTGACTGATAGTTAATAAGACGTTGCGGAGAAACATCACGGTCGGTAATCTTTCCAGTACTACGTGCGAAGTACTTGATATTAAGTTTTTTCCTGTGCAAAAGAGCAAAGCCAACTTCTGGAAATTTTGAGTGTTTTATTTTCCGAACTCGAGTGTCAAAGACCTTTATTCGTTTTCGTAATTCCTTAGATGTGACGTTTCCGGAAGAGAGTAGGGCATCAATACGGGTTAAAAGTGGGTCAATGTGGGAGGAAAGAAGTCCCGATCGGTCAAGTTTCGATAGCAACGTATGGAAGTTAGCCAGGGCGGCCGCTTCTTCCTCTGTAAACCAAAGCCCTGGGAGCTGAAACGCGGGACCAACCCCTTTTTTTGGATCGAACTTGTACCCCTTAGTGAAATGGTCGAAGACGATTGGGGCGTTCAGCTGATCCCGCAGATAGGCCAGATCCCGCTTAAAAGTTGCGGGTGAGACGTCAAGCCGTCGAAGAAAGTCCTCACGAGACGGGCTCTGGGGCTCATTTAGAATTGCGCAGATTTGGTATAAGCGACGTGTTTGGCTCATGTGACGGAATGATATGAGCCCGCAGGCTCACAGGGTGATCCACCGCGGGCGGCGCATGTAGGACGATTTGCTAGCAGTAACTTAGGAAGTCAGTTAATACTCGCATGCCTCGAGTCAGTCTTCATCACTTTCCTCGGCGTTGCTTGTTAAGTTCTCGTTCTGATCCGGTATGGCTTCGAAATCGATTTCACTTTCGCTGGATAACTCGCCTCTGTTATCGACAGACGTATCGGGCTCGACACTTGCCGGAGTGGCTATATACGCGCTGACTTTCCATTTTTCATAGCTGGTCTTCTTGATGCCAAACCATCTACGTAATGCCGAGCGAAGAATTCGATCTGCGATCTTTTCGGCTTCCTGCTTACATTGCTCGGGAGTTCCAAATCTCTCTTTCCTCTTTTCCTGAAGAAACATTGTGACAATAAAATCCCGATAGTGTTTTCTCCCGATATCGCGGAGCCTCTCAGCAGACGCCATGAGTTCCGGTTCGCCTCTGAGTACGGCCAATCCTTCCGGGGTACAAAGTAACTCCATCCAGATGTAACGGAAATAAACAGCTTTGGCTGGTTCTAGCCTAAAGGCAATTATTGGAAAATTATTTAGCTTCTGCCGATTAACAAAAACTAGCTTACGCTTTAGAGTGAGCGAGGAATTGATTCCAGCAACCAGCAGATCGACAAATGCCGGAATACCTTCAAATTTCCGATTTGCCTCTTTTTGAGCGATCCAGAGTGCTTTTACAGCGAGAATAAATCCTACTTGGCACGCATTAGTTTTGAAGACATCATAAGCAGCCTCAACCTTTTTAACCGATTCTTCGTTATCTTTTTCGAGAAACAGTCGCGCTCGAATCTTCTTGAATGAATCGTGCTTTTCCTCTAATACATCCCATGCCTCAATTACATCGTTTCTAGCCGCGGCTCGCTTTGCTGGTTCGTCGTGTGTGTAAATTTCATCAAAATGATTTCGCGCTTCTTTTATCGTCCAAAAAACGCCTACACCCTCAAAAATTGCGTCTCTGGCAAGCCCCGAGGGGGACGTATTCGCAATCCATTTGGAATTCAATTCGAGGAGAGCCTCTTTATGTTTATCGTAGGGTTCTAGCTTCAGTAGCGAATTTATTAAATAGCCCCACCCATTCTGATACTGCTGTGTTAGCACGTCTTTCCACTTTTTGGCAAATCTCGTGTTGCTTAGCTCTGTAGCCTTGTAGCTTGTTTGGTCTTCAATTAGCTCATCTAAGTCAAGATTAAGCAGATCGAGCGATTCTCGAAGTTCTACAGCATGCTCAGCAAGATTCTCCCTTCCTCCAATCTTCTGATCCATCCTATAAAGTTTATTTGGACCCATTAATAAGCGCTCGATACACATATTTATTACTTGAGCAGTACTTATAACACTCCATTTTGACGAAGTCTGATCATCCTTTGTTGGATTGTCATACTCAATGCCATAAATTGGAAAAACATTCGCCGATGTTCTAAATTCATTAAGCGTCTTTCTCAGAAAAATGCTCATCAAGTTATCATCTGCGAGCAACATTACCCTCGACTCACTAGCTTTTCGCGCATTTTGATTTACGTCAACAAATAACTTCCTGGCGGTCTTGATTTGATCTACTTTCGGATCGGGAAAAATCAAGATATTCACTGCCAACTCAATTCGCGAGCATAGTTGAGTTTTTTCCTCCTCGGACAACGTTCTTATGCAGTCATCTACCGCCCTCGAATAGAATGATTCATACTTTTGAGCAGAATAGTTACCCCAAGTTCCGTTTAAGGTACGGGCCGCCGCAAGTAGAGCCATGGCGCGATGTTGCCCATCAACAATCACGAGCTTGCACTTTTCTTTATTCCACTCTAGCTTTCCTAACTTCAATTGAGCGAGTTGATTTTCCTGTCCGTGAAAAAGTTTTCCGAAGAGGAAGGACCCTTCGTACCCGGCACAATTAAAGTCACCCCAATCATCTTTCTTAAGGAAATTTTTTTTCTGCGGACCTTCAAAATGATCGAGTGGTTTCTGGCCTGAAAAGGGCATTAAAACTGCGACAATTGGAGGAAAGTAAGCTGGCCCGGAGCTTGTTGGCTTTAGCAAGTAAGGAATCAGTGATATTGAAACTCTGTGATCGTCAAGGTCTCTCTGTAAAAGCGCGTCAAAGTCTAATAAATTAATCGGCAAGGCCTCTCTAACCGGCAAGAGATTTTCGGTTAGTCTTGCTTCGTTTGAACTTGAATTTCGCTCGAGCGACGCTTTTGTTGATAGATATTCCACTTTGCCACCGGCAGATTCGAAGATGCCATAGGTACCGTAGATTGTATTTTGGTAGCTGACGTCGGGAGTTCGGTCTGATAGTCGGATGCTCATTTTTATATCTTTCCCATTGTTGGTCGATTCCAAGTGTTGAGGAGCCATTCAATCGCACAAGCAAGATCATGTGATTTCTGAGTGTTTTTCCCGTCTTTTTGGGTTATTAAAATGTAGACTCGGCATTGTTCTGGCTTTACGGAACCATAAACGAGTCGCTTATAGAGATCCGAGTCATCATTCTTGTCTGTAGAGGTGCTCAGTTCTTCGTATATTTTTTCCGCCGTATGGGTGTTGTGCTGTTCGAAAAGTTTGTAGTAATTTTGGGCATGGGAGTTTAGCCGGGTATGTAGGTTCTCGGCTTTTCCGATGTAGACGGGAGTCCAAAATAACGGAAATGATTCGTCAAGTAGCTTCAGCAAATCAATCCGCAGTTCTTCGCTCTCCATCACATTATTGAAGCTCTTGTGCGGAAAGTTAGGGCTGTTACCAGCTTCCACGAGCGTGGTAATGCTTTCCAGTCTTCTATAGAAGCGGTCAGGGTCACCCGTGCCTGACCATGAGTCGCGGAACATCCCGCGGGCCGAAATACGTAGAGGCGACGGTTTAAGCTGCTCGCTAAAATCCCTCAGGTGTTTTCTCAGTCTCGCTCCGGTTTGATCTCCTGAGCTTGAGTTTTTCGCCACTGCTAGTGGTATGTTTGGCTTGATAAACCAAACATAGATGCCGGCCTCGCCAGGAATCTGATCAAATTGTCGTAGTTCAAAGGCGGTCATCATCTAAGGTATTTGGATTCTGAAATCTGTGCTGCGAACCTTCCCGATTTCGACTAGGTGGCTAAAACAGCTACTGACGGCTTGGGCCTCGGACGACCCTTTAAGTAGTCTACCCCAACGACGTTGGTGCGGTTTGTCCGCAGACTGCTTCGTTGGTTGATGCCTTGCCTAAAACTGAAATCGGAGCTGTTGAAAACGCGGGCAAGAACGGTCCGTTTATTGCTGGGGGTGAGCCTAATTCGGGGCCCGATTCAGAGCGCAACATGAATTTTGAGATGGATACGTTCGCAGCCGAGATTTCGCCGTAACCCAGGACTTTCTACGTCGTTTTTATAAGGGATAACCCTAATCTACAGCTAAGATTTGTTTGTATGTAAAATAACAAACTTACCGAGTAAAAAACCAAACATCATGGCAAAGTTTGAGTACACGTTCCCTGCAATCCGAGGGGTTCAAGCGGGGCGAGAGTTCTACGTTTCGATGTGCCCATTGCGCCTCATACCGAAAATATTCTTGTTTGACGAAGATGAGCTTACCCCGGACTTAAGAGCACAGCGAACGCTTAATCGTGGGAGAATTCCCGAGATTGCTCGGTACATACTGGAAAATAAGAGCGATTACGTCTTCTCGGCGCTAACTGCATCGATAAATGGTGAAGTGCGGTTCTTGGGCGGTGTTTCTGGCGGTTCAGACGAGCGACTTGGGGTGCTGAACGTCAATATGGACGCCCAATTTATTATCAATGACGGCCAGCATCGCAGGGCCGCAATCGAACAAGCTCTTTCTGAGGATTCGTCGTTGGCGGACGAGACCATTGCTATTGTTTTTTTTGTTGATCGCGGACTCTCACGGAGTCAACAAATGTTCGCTGATCTGAATCGTCACGCAATTAGGCCCTCTCGTTCACTTGGGCTTTTGTATGACCATCGAAATGATACGGCCAAGATCGCACGCCTGGTCGCTCTAAAATGTGAGCCTTTCAAGGGGCTCGTTGAGCTGGATAAGAGCGCGCTGTCTGAGCGCTCTCGAAAATTGTTCACTCTTAGCGCATTAAGCTCGGCAACAAGTGACTTTCTTGCTGGTCGGGATTACGCTACTTCCGAGTTGGCAGCGGAAGATGCAATTCGGTTCTGGACTGCTGTTGCGCGTTATATTCCCGAGTGGCAATTGTTAAAGAAGTCAAAGATTACATCTGGGGAAATTCGTAGAGAATTCGTCCATTCTCACGGCGTCTCGCTTCAAGCTCTGGGGCGCGTTGGAGCGCAGCTTGTCGCGGATAGAAGCGTAAGTTTTGCTGGCTTAAGTAAGCTATCGACGATAAATTGGGCTCGTTCGAATTTCAAGGATTGGGAGGGGCGGGTGATGATCGGCGGAAGGATATCAAAAGCCTCCAATAGCGTTACTTTGGCCTCAGGGTTTATCAAGAAGAAACTTGGCCTTGCGCTTTCGCCCGAGGAGTTAAGGGCAGAGGCAGCGCTTAACAAGTCAAGACGGGCTACCTGATATGATTGATAAAATTGATCTGAGTGATCGAATACATTTAGCTCTTGAGCAAATTCGAGACCTCTATGGTTCTGACGACCTGCCTTGGATCATTGGTTATAGCGGAGGGAAAGATTCATCCACTGTGTTGCAGCTCGTCTGGAACGCTATTGCTGCTATCCCTGAACAGCATCGTACAAAAACAATTTATGTAATCTCTACGGACACTCTCGTAGAGAATCCAATTGTGGCTACTTGGGTCGAGAGATCCCTAAAAAAAATTAACCAAGCTGCATCGATTAAACGACTCGGTATCACAGCACATAGATTAACTCCGAAGCTCGAAGATCGGTTCTGGGTAAATTTAATCGGACGCGGTTATCCAGCTCCGAGACCAATGTTTCGCTGGTGCACAAGTCGTCTCAAAATAAATGCATCAACCGATTTCATTAGGACTGTCGCGTCTGAGAGGGGGGAGGCGATTTTATTTCTCGGTACTCGGACAGGTGAGAGCCAGGCGAGGAAGAAGTCGATGGCGAGGGTAGCGGGTAGCACAAGGGAACTGCTGAGCAGGAATACAGATCCCCGCCTAGATCGGGTCTGGGTCTTCTCGGTAATAAGTGATTGGACAAGTGATGATGTTTGGGAGTACCTCATAGAGAACGAGAATCCCTGGGGTCATAGCAATCAAGAATTGTTTCATTTATATAAGGGTGCCACCCCCGACGCGGAGTGCCCATTGGTCGTTGATAAAAGCACGCCAAGCTGCGGGGATAGTCGCTTTGGCTGTTACGTTTGCACGATGGTAGACAAAGATAAGTCTATGAGTGCAATGATCCAAAACAATGATGATAAAAAGTGGATGATTCCGCTTGCACAGTTCCGAGAAAAGAAACTGGATACAAGTGACGATTTTCCTGTTCGAGATTTTCGGCGAATGGATAGAAGAATCCAAAAGTTTGATCGAGGTGGTGTGCCGTCGCTGTTGCATGGCCCTTATAAGCAAAGTTACCGCGAGGAGCTACTAACTGAGTTATTAAAAGCGCAAACCGAGATACAGAACAATGCACCGAAAGGGATCGATAATTTTTCGTTGATATCGATAGAGGAGCTTGAAGAAATTCGACGAATATGGATCGAAGAGAAGCATGAAATTGAGGATAACTTGCCAAGAATTTATCAGCAGGTTACGGGAAATAAATATCCAGCTCTAGAAGCGGATGACCAATCTATTTTTTCTCTTGAAGATTTACAGATTTTAAAAGAATTATGTGCGAATCCTGATGATCCGGATCATATGCTTTATCAGATGCTGCGTGAAATGTTACAAATAGAGCAGTCTTATCGGGGCGCATATCGACGTACTGGAATCTTTGATCTCCTGGAGAAGTCTGTGCGTGATCACGCTTTCCATAACCCCAAGGAGGCGCTTGAGTTTTTGATGACAAACTCAGAGCAATCGGATCAAGCGGTAGTTGAGCACGAGTCTGAGCCACAGCATGACTTGTTTGATGAGGGGTCAAAAACGAAGGTCTCCTCGTGATTCTGACTAAAATTATCCTACATAACTTTGGAGTCTATGCGGGTCGACACGAGATTGACCTGTCACCTAAGCCGGATAGACCAGTTATTTTGTTTGGTGCTCTAAACGGGTCAGGGAAGACCACGCTTCTCGAAGGGGTTCAGTTCGCATTGTTCGGTAAAAGCGCAAGATTTCTGCCGAAGGGTAAAAGTGGTTATATTGATTTCTTAACAAACACAGTAAATCGGCGGTACTTACAGGACTCAGCATCAGTAGCCGTTGAATTTTTGGCTAAACGGGGCGGAAAGCGTTCAAGGTATACCGTGGTTCGTACATGGTCCATTCGGAGTACTGGTGGGCATGAAAAGCCGGTTCAGGTATTTCGTGATGACGAGCTCGATGAAGAGCTCTCAGATCGTTGGGAGGAGTTATCAGAGACTTTCTTCCCGAGTGCGCTGTCAGAGTTGTTTTTTTTCGATGGTGAGAGAATCGAGGCACTCGCTCAGCCTGCGCTATGCGCACAGTTGATTCGTACCGGTCTGAACACACTTCTGGGCCTAGATTTAGTTTCGGATTTGTCAAAGACTATCGTTTTACTTGAGCGGCGTCTGAAGTCTGAGTCGGTGACAACTTCTGAGAAGCAAGCACTGATGCGTGCCCAAGACCGCTTAGATCTGTTGAGAGAGCAGCGGCAAGGACTTGACCAAGAGCTGAGTGAAAAGACTCAAGCGCTTTCCTATGCGGAGCAGGAGTTACTCGAAGCCCAAGATTCGCTCAAGCTAAATGGCGGAGAACTATTCCAAAAGCGCGAAGCCATAAAGACTCTGGAATTAGAGCTGATCACTGCATTAAGTGCAGACCGAGATCGACTCTTACAGCTAGCATCTGATAACACGCCATTGTTGCTCGTAATAGGTCTCATTGAAGAATTAAATGAAATGGCAAAACAGGGGCTTACGCTCGATCAACGCGAAGCGGTTGAAGAAGCACTTTTGCTTTTTTCCAAGACAATTCTGCAAGAGGTGATCACTCGAAAGCTTTTTAATGATGCCCAGTTATCGATGCTGACTCAATTACAGAACCAGTATATTAGTTCGACGGCTACACAGAACTCAATTCCGAGTATTTCGCTCCCCAAGGGAGTCATTTCTCGAATCAGGAGCGGTCTCAGCCAGACTCGTTCATATGCTTTAGCTGCGTTATTAGATTTTACGAAGCACTCGTCTGAGCTTGACTCGGTTCAGGTAAAGCTAGTTGCGGTGCCTGATGAGCAAAAGGTTGCCCCTCTCGTAAATACAGTAAACGAGATTGAGAGTCGAGTCCGGGCGCTAAGGGATGAGATCAGCGTTCTTGATTCTCAGCGTAATCGCGTAGATTTCGAGGCGAAACAGGCGGCGTCAGCCCTCCAAAAACTTGATGCAGCGGTATCAGATAAGCGTTCTGAAGAGACGCGTGGGGCTGTCATGCATAGTCGACTCGAGTCATCTAAGAAAATTTTAAAGGTATTTGAGGATCGAATTCGTAATAGACATATTGCCCATCTCGAAAAGCATATTAAGGTTGGCTATGAGCTCTTGAATCGTAAGCGAGCCTTTATCAAGTCTGTGCTGATTGATCCTGATACTTGTATGTTGCGACTGAATATCGTGGGTAACGGAGTGGTACCGGCTACAAAGCTTTCGGCCGCCGAAAGACAACTCCTTGCTATTGCGGTGCTTTGGAGTTTGGCACGAATGTCAGGCCGAAAGCTTCCAACTATTGTAGATACACCAATGGGCCGACTAGATAGTAAGAACCGTAAAAAAGTTATCGAGAACTACTTTCCCGTAGCCGGTGATCAGGTTATCTTGTTGTCTACGGATGAAGAAATTGTTGGAAGCTACTATCGCTCTCTGCGGAAGCATATTGCAAATGAATATGTGATTGAGTACGACGATGACAGTCAGTCGTCTTGCGTAAATAAGGGTTATTTTGAAAATGCTCGGGAGGCAGCGTGATTGAAACCGTCCGTGTTTCTGAAAAAGCAAGGACGCAGCTTATTACGCTGAAGCGTCGCACGGGCATACAAAACTGGAATGTGTTGTGTCGATGGGCGCTTTGTTTATCGCTTAGTGAAAAATCGGAGCCGCCCAAGGAGGACATTCCAGCAGATAGCTCCATTGAAATGACTTGGAAGACATTTTCTGGCGGGGAAGAGGAGCTTTACTTGGCGTTAATCAAGCTTAGGGCATATAAGGCCGGATTTCCGTTGGAGAAAGATGCATTAAATAGCTACTTTAGGCTGCACCTTCATCGCGGACTCTCATATCTAGTTGGAAACCCCAAACTTCTTAAGATTGAGGATCTCATTAGGCTCGCTGCCTAAATTAAGAGATAGTTTTTATTCGTGTCTTGTTTTAGCCGTGGTTTTTCCGCTGCGGACTTGCCACTGAACCCAAGCGTGTTCTTTCTTAGTTGTGCCTTAAGAATAGAAACGGGGTCTTTTGCGCTGAATTGGAATAATTTTTCTTTGCAAATGTCCGTATAGATCTCTTGGGCTGACAAGGGTCGTCCAGCCCTCTTTAAAACTTGAACTGCCGCTTCAATAATGGTCATGATGCGTCTCTGCTGGATGGTGAACACGAAGAATTATAGGGTAGTTTAAGCCAACGCTTGCGTTTGGGCTCATTCGGTGAGCTAGTGCAGGTTTACTGTGCCTAAATGCGCCGCCGAACACGCCAACATGGCACCCTTTGTCGCCTTGCCACCATCTGCGTATTCGCGCTACTGTCGATGGCTGGGTCTGACGTCTATGACGATTTTTCTTCGCACCGAAATGTATCGATAGAGGAGGTTTCTAAGGGAGGCATCAGATTCGAGACGTTCTTGAGTATGACCCGGTTGGTTGTCTTACTGTCTAAGCCGTGTATTACCCTCGGTCTGGCGGTCCATTCAACCGAGTACTCACGTTACCCCCTTTGGAAGGTGCGAAGAGTCTACTATTGGGCCCGCCGCGGTTATACCCGTCCCAAGAGCCTAAACACGAGCTCTGACGTTTAAACGCAGTGGTATTTTCATAGGTGTTTAAACATCTCATACAAGAGTGTTTACTGTTTAAACGGTCCATTTTTTCGTAGTTTGCTCTGTTTGGTGGTGTTTACACAGTGTTCGGAGTGAGCGCATTTACAACATAGTAACCCTTGACAGGTTTTTGCAGCTCGGCAATACTTTTGATTGCATTAAGAGTCTGGGCTGACGCCCACGCCAACCTGCCCCTTCCGGGCAAGGTGGTTCGCCTTTAAAGGCAATGTGACCGGCAACGGTAACCAAGCGGAAAGCGTCAGCCCTCTCATCCGAAGAGGGCTTTTTTATTTCCGGCCCACTTCACCTGTTCTTTAACAACTTGAAAGGGTAAGACATGGCCAAAGTCATTGAAAACGGACGGTTTACGTCTGTAGTGGTCGAACACCAGGGTGATCAATTCAACATCTGGCGGTTTGATCGCAAACAGCGGGAGTACGAGGTATTTTGTAATCGAAGGGGTGGGTTATCCATCACTTTTTCGGGCGAAGATGCCGATGAACTTGAAACTGATCTAAAGGCGGTAAACGCTGGACTGCTATCCAAGCAGGATCTGGAGAGCAAACTGGCAGCAAA
>JACCDP010441474.1_pt1 | contig 19570 bp, 9 predicted proteins | sample 7445841 | NCBI WGS metagenome assembly JACCDP01 (sample SAMN15323441, study PRJNA562643) | freshwater metagenome | isolation source: river surface water | place: USA:Blue River Watershed | collected 2017-08-17
AAAGGTACTGATAGAGCTATAGACTTAATGTTTAAACTAGTGTTTGGTGTTCCAGCAGAAGTTTATTATCCAGCAGAAGATTTATTTTCTCTCTCATCTGGTGTTTGGAAAAAACAAAAATATTTAGAATTAAATATTGGTTCACAAAACGTTAAACTCGCTGGTAAAAGTATTATTGGACAAACTAGCGGTGCAACAGCATATGTAGATGCTGTTATTAGAAAACGAGTGAAAGGCGTATTAATAGATGTAGCCTATATCTCTTCTTTAAACGGTGAGTTTCAAACAGATGAAGCTATCAATACAGCTGATAATATATTTGATAGTGGTAGAAAATCATATATTATTGGTTCATTAAATGAAGTAATAGTAAGTGCTTTTGGTGTTGGTAGTGATTATAAAATAGGTGATATAGTATCTCTTGAATCAAATTTTGGCACTGGCGCTAAAGCTAGAGTTAGTAATATTGCTAGTACTATTGGAACTGTAAACTTTGAATTAGTAAATGGCGGATATGCTTATACAGCAAATGCTGAAATATTAATCTCAGATAAAGTATTAACTTTAAGTAATGTTGTTACATCTAATATAAAAACTAATAATTATTTCGAAATATTTAATAGTGTTATACAGCCGCTCGCTAACATTAATTTTTTAAATTCGACTGGTGTATTTGCTGCGAATGACAGTATCTATACATACTATCCTAATAATGATGTAATGGGAGAAGGTAAAGTTATATCAACTTCTACCAATACTGCTACGAATGGACAATTATTCGTAATAAAATACTCTGGAAATTTACAAGCAAACGTTTTCTTTACTACTGGAAATGCAGTATCAGCAAATCAGTCAGTTGTTAATGGATACGTTGATAGAACAGTATCTGCTAATGTTATAGGTGTATCTTCAAATATCATACTTTATACAATAAACAGTAATAATACTTTTATTTCAAATAATATAGTATATCAGATAGAACCTGTGGATAATATTATTATAGCAACTGGTACCATAGTAAAATATACAACAGCTATAGGATCTAATGGAACTTTAATTTTATCAAATACTAGTGGTGTGTTTAGAAGAGATTTACCACTTTATAGTAATAATTTAATAGCCAACATTGATTCTGTAGAATTAAAAATAGGTGTAATAGATCCGACTTATACTTACACAAATTACTCTAATAATTATTTTTATTCTAATTCAGAAAATTATAATACAACTGCGACAGTTAAAAATATTAGTACCGGTTCAGGAGCAACGTTTAGTATATCAAATGATTTAATCTATAGTGAATTTTTTGATATAAACACAAATTTAATATCTAGTGTATCAACAAATGCTCTAAGTGGTGTTTATGCTTTTCCATCAATGCCTACTGCAAACTTAAACACTGTATTAACTAATGTATTAACTTATGCCAATGTTGAAATTGGTAAAATAAATGCTTTAACTTCTATTAATCCTGGTTCAAACTATAATGCACCACCATTCGTACTAGTTTATGAACCAAAAACATACCGTTACTTGAAGCAAGACGTTATACTTAATATAGCTAATGCCACTTCTAGTTTTTCTGTTGGTGAGTTGGTAACACAAGATGATAATGATTCTAGAGGTATCATAAAGTTTGCAAATTCTACAACATTAATATTAGAAAGATTAAGAATTAAAGACGCAAATAACTTTACAATAACTACAAATAATACAACAAAAATATATGGCGAAACTAGTGGTTCTTTTGCCAATGTAACTTTTGTTCAAGATCAATATTCTTCAAATTATCTTGGCTTTAATGCTACTTTTAATGCTGAAACACAAACTTCACAAGGTGCAATAAGTGAACTTCAAATATTAGATTCAGGATATGGATATAAAAAATTAGAGTCTATTAATATTACTTCGCCAAATAACCAGTCTTTAGCTACAGGTACCGGAATATTAAGAACACATGGTGAAGCAAGTGGTTTCTATAAACAAACTGATGGATTTTTAAGTGATAGTAAAAAACTTTTTGATGGTTTATATTATCAAGATTATTCATACGAAATACAATCTTCTGTGAAGCTTAATAAATATGAAGAGATGTTAAAACAAGTACTTCATCTGGCTGGAACAAAATACTTTGCAAGATTAATTTATTCTGATATATTAAATGCTCAAGTTAATATATTAGATGCAGATATAACGGTAGAATAATGGCAACAAAAATAGTTACTATACATAATAAGCATCATGTAGCAAGTCAGTTTATTGAATCCGTCTCTGAGACAACCAATACTGCTTATTATGTGTTTGTAGGTGATCAATATGATAGATCAGAATTAAGAAATATATCAAATAGTGATAGAGATATTATATTTGATACGTATCAAAATATGATTATGGGTAAAAGAGTAACACCAAATGATGTTAAACTTGCTATTAGAAATATACCATATGTGTCAAATACAAAATACGATATGTATGATGATACAGATCAACTTCTCTACACAAAAGATTACTATGCTATAGTTAATGCTTCTTCTTACTATCATGTATATAAGTGTTTAGATAATAATGGAAATAGTTATTCTACAGTAGTCCCTGATATATCTCATATTAGTGGTGCAAATACAGATTTATATGAAACTTCAGATGGTTATCGTTGGAAATACATGTACTCTGTGTCATCTAGCGATAAAACAAAATTTGCTAATCAAGATTACTTTCCAATAGTAGCGAATAGTTCTGTTACAAATTCTGCTGTTACAGGTTCTTTATCAATTATCAAAATTATAGATCCTGGAAAAAGATATGATAATTATACTGAAGGAACATTTATTAGTAGTCAAATTAGAGTAAATGGTAATTCTACTCTATATGAAATTTCAAATACTTCATTAAAAACATCTAATGGATTTTATACAAATTGTTTAATCTATATTTCAAGTGGAACAGGTGTAGGACAATATAAAAAAATTACTGATTATTTTAGTAACGCGAATGGCAATTATATTGGAATTGAATCTGCATTTATTATATCACCAACAAATGGTTCTGAGTATGAAATATATCCAAATATTAAAATAGTAGGCTCTGGAAATGAAACAATTAACGCCGTGGCTAGAGCACTAATTAATTCTGCATCAAGTAATAGTATCTATAAAATAGAAACACTAGATCAGGGCGCAGGATACACATATCATATAGCTACGGTAGAAGCAAATTCAATTGTAAAAGCTTCAAACGGATTCGTTGAAGCCAATGTTAGACCAATATATTCACCGCCTGGTGGTCATGGTTATAGTATTGAAAATGAATTGTATAGCACATCAGCTATTATAAGTGTTGAATTTGCTAATAGTGAGAGCAATACGATATTAACAACCAACAAATTTAATCAAGTTGGTTTATTAAAAGATCCAATGTTCAACAATGTTAAGTTAAACTTAAACTCAATTGTTGGATCATTTACTTCTAATGAAAAAATATTAAAGATAAAACCTGTTAGAATTAATACAAATGCAGTATCTAATTCTTCTACAGCAAATATTGTATGTAGCGCAGCTGATTTTGAAAATCAGTTAGTTACAGGTGATAAACTTATTATGGCAAAGTCAGATTTTACTGATTATTTTCTTGTAACAGTTAATTCTATTGTCAATTCATCTCATATAACTTTGACATCTAATAGCAATTTCACTTCGAATAATATTTGGTTATATTTACCAAATATAACTTCAAATGCTTATATAAATGATATTATACAATCAAATACATTTTTATTGTCTAATACTCAAGGGATATTTTCTACTGGAGATATCATAATTGGTGAACAATCTGGTGCTTATGCAAATATTAGTAGTATCATAATAAGTGATACACCTAAAGGATTTAATACTTTTATACAGTTAAGTAAGTTTACTGGAAATGTAATATCTGGAACATTTACTGAAAATGAAGTAATTTATCAGACAAATACTTCAACCGCTACAGGTACTTTGCATTCTGCTATAAATATAGCTAGTAATGGCGTAATACTTTATGTGTCAAATGCAACAGGAAATTTCCAATTTGGCAACGTTGGTGATGTATCTTATACTGTAATTGGATCGAGTAGTAATACTATAGCTTATGTATCAAACTCTTATTCAGGAGAATTGGTATTTGGATCCGGTGAGATATTATATATAAACAATATTGAAGCTATTGAAAGAAGTAACACACAAAAAGAAACTTTTAAAATAATTTTTGAATTCTAAGGGGTTTAAATGGCAATCGAAACAGATCTCAACGTATCTCCATATTTCGATGATTATGATGAGACAAAGAATTTTCATAGAGTTTTGTTCAAGCCTGGAGTATCTGTTCAGGTTAGAGAACTCAATCAAATGCAAGCCATTTTACAATCTCAGATTGAAAGATTTGGTAATAATATATTCAAGCGTGGAACTATTATAGATGGTTGCAACTTTAGTTACAATAACACAATAAAATATGTAAAAATATTAGATAATGATATTGATAATAATCCAGTATCAGTTACATTTTTAAATCAAAATTTTAGAATAAAAAACGCAAATAACGTTGTAGCAAAAATTATTGATGTATCTGATGGTTATGAAACTACAGATCCAAATTTAAAAACTTTATATTTAGTATATCTCAATGCCGGCAATTCTGGAAATGAATATAATTTTTCATCAGATCAAGAATTAACTGTTTATTCTAAAGATTATGAGCTAGGTGCCATTACTATTAATAATGGTGGTATATCATTTTCTAATTCTGATAGTGTTATCATTACATCAGCTATAGTTGTAAATACTTCTACCGGAACTTTTACAAACGGTCAGTATATTATTGATCAAACTACAGGTGCAAATGTAGAAATTATTGAAGCAGATAATAGTACATTAGCTTCTTCTGGTTATGTTATCTTAAAAATAAAACCAAGAGATATAGATCTTGCAAATGCTTCAGCTACTTCTAATAGTTGGACTATTGTTGCGAACTCAGAAATACGAAATATTGGAAATACTGCTGTAGCTACCGTAATTGGAAAAATTGGTTCTGGTGCTTCAGCTATTTTAAAAACAACTGCAGCTGGTAAAATATCTGAAGTTAGTTTAAATAGTAAAGGTATAAACTATAATGTTGTACCAAATATTAGAGTAAGGTCTATTGACAATAACCCTGGTCTAAGTGCATTAGATTTAGAAGCTAAAAACTTTTTTCAAAAAATAAAAGCGGCATCTGGCGCAAGTGCTGTTGGTAATAGCTATCAATTTGGTGTTGATGATGGTATCATCTATCAAAAAGGCCACTTTATTAAAGTATATCCGCAGAGTATAATAGTATCTAAATACGATAATTATCCAAATAATATTTCTGTTGTTTTTGAAACAAAAGAAGAAATTATTAATTCAAATATTGATACTAGTTTACTTGATAATGCTCTTGGAACAGTAAATGAAACTGCACCTGGTGCTGATAGATTAAAACTTATTGCAAATCTTGTTATATCAAATACTGATATTGCAGAATCAAATGCTGAAACTTACATTTTAACAAGTTTTTCAGATGGTTCACCATATAAACAAAATCAATTTACTGCTTATAACGTTATTAATGATGAGATGGCAGAAAGAACAAGAGATCAATCTGGAAATTTTGTTCTAGATCAGTTCGATGTAACTACAAGATCACCTGCAAACAGTTCTTTTGAAGGTAATACTATTTCTGTAGTTGTAGATCCAGGCAGAGGTTATATAAACGGTTATAGAGTAAACACTAATGGTAATTATGTACAAGATATTAAAAAAGGTATCGATACTGTTGTAACAAATACTTTTAGTATAAGTTTAGGTTATCAAAATTATATTAGAATATCTGATGTAGCAGGTTTATTTCAATTTAATACTGGTGATCAATTAGAATTATATGATACAGCAAGAGATTATATTTCAAACTCTGCTATAGCTTTAGCTGAAACTATTACACCTGTAGGAAATAGAATCGGTTATGCTAGAATGAGATCAATGACTCTTGAGAATGGTGTACCTGGCACAAGCGCTGCAATCTACAGATTATATCTATTTGATGTGGATATGAATTCTGGTAAAAATTTTAAAGATGTAAAGAGTGTGTATTATAATGGTGCAGCTGTAGATGGTATTGCTGATATAGTATTAGATTTAGATGCTACTACAGCTGTTGATATTGCAAATATTAAAGGTAGAGGAAGATTAGTTTTTGATACTACAAGATATCTTAAAAATGCTAATAACATTAAATATATCTATAGAACTATAACATCAAATGCTTCTCTTAATTCTGTTTCTGGAAGTATAACTCTTTCACTTGCTTCAACACCTGATGAGTTTTTCCCATATAATGGCACACTAAGTGATGAACAACTTAAAGAATTGTATATTGCACCTGCCCAAGAAGGTATGATAGCTAATGCTGCTATTACAGGTACAGCAAATGCTCAGACAACTTCTGCAAATCTTGTCGGTACAGGAACAAGCTTTATTGCAGATCTTAGGATCGGTGATTATGTATACGTGTATGCAAACAGTACATCGTATGACAAGAAGTTAGTAACGAATATTGTTAATAACACATTTATTCAATTGAATTCTAATTTATCATTCTCAAATACTACTTCTTATATTAAAAGATATTTCCCGAAATTTGTTTCTATACCATTCGGTGATCGAGATGGTTATAGTGCAAACGTAGATGCTAATAATAATGTATTAACAGTCAATATGGGTCTTGCTATTCAATCACCAAGCAATTCCAATATGATTGTTGGATATAATGTAAGAAGAGATGGCGCAGCAGCTGGAACTAAAACAGCTCAAAGAAATATATTTGTTAAGTTGTCTATGGCAAACAACGAAGCAAATAATACTGGTCCTTGGCATCTAGGTGTATCAGATATATTCAGACTTAAGAAAGTTTATCTTGGTACTAACAGTTCTGTTAATACAAGTGCTACAGACGTTACAAATTATTTTTATGTTGATCATAATCAAACAGCAGATTATTATGATCAAGGATATTTGTATATAAAACCAGACATTAATTTTAGACCAAACACTTCTAATTGGCTATTAGTTCAAGTTGATAGATTCAACACATCAACAAATGGTTATTATACACCTGTTTCATACCTATCAGCAAACGCCGCACAGATAGCAAACGTCGATTCACAAGCATTAAGTTCTCTAACGACTCAAATTAATACTCTTGAAGTTCCAGAAATGGTAACAGATATGAGTGTCTATTATGATCTATTGACTACTTTTGATTTTAGACCTGCTGTTATATCTTCTGCCAACTTAACAACAAATGCTGCAGCTGCTACGGTAAACCCGCCTAGTAACACTACTTTAAACATTGGATCTTCTGAAAAGAAGTTTCCATATCCAGGCACAGTATTAACAGGTACAATTGAATATTATACTGGAAGAAGAGATACAGTAACAATTAATAAGAATAATACAATAACTATTAAATCTGGTTCACCACAGGATGATCCTGATAAGTCTATGAATAATAGAGATAGTTTAAGAATTTCTATATTAAATGTTCCACCTTATCCAACTATTCCACAAAATCCTTCTGCAAATGTACAGGCTATTTTAGATAAAAAGATAGCAAGTGAAAGATATCTTTATAATAGAATTAATACTAAAATCGTTAAAGAATTATTATCTAATGGTCAAATTAAAGAATCTCAACCAAAAGCATATAGAATGAAAGATATTGCTCGTATTGATCAACGAGTAAAAAATCTAGAGTATGCTGTATCATTAAGTTTAGCTGAAAGTCAATTAAAGAATAAAGTAATTCCAAGTTCAATATCTCCGGATATTAATCGATTTAAGTACGGGTTTTTTATTGATGATTTTACAAATGATAATTTTAGTTCTAAGAAAAACCCAGAATATACTTCTTTTTTAGATATATCAAATAAACAATTACATCCACTTACAGAGATACTAAATGTTAGTTTAGATGCCGGTGATGTATATGATTTTCCATATACTGAAGTAACCATTGTATCACAAAATATTGCTACAGAACCAGTTATCATAACTCAACCTACACCTACACCAACAACCAATGGTGGTATTGTAGTTACACCTGGTGGTGGCGGTGGTGGCGGTGGTGGTGGCGGTGACCCCATTATAATACAACCAGGCCCAGATATTCCTGTAGTAACACCAAATACAGGTATTATTGTAAATCCAATTGTCATTGATCCTGTTATTATTGATTATAACCCACCAGATGGTGATGGTCAAGTGACATCTGCAGTAGAAACTTCTTCTGATCCTGGTGAATATTTTCAATGGACTGATAGTCCACATGGAGATCCGGCAGATGGCATGGCAGATGATGATATGGGTGATGATGATGATGACGATGATGATGATGACGGTGATGAATGATGCTAAATAATATGTTAAGAATAATAAGGAAATTATAAATGTCAAAAGCATACATTAGTCAGTATATAAATCCTTCAAAATTTAAATTGAAGAATACAACTGTTGAAATATTAATTTATGGTTTAAAACCATTGACAGAACATGCTTTCTATGAAGAAGATACTACTGATTTAACTCAATATACATTAAAAATTACTAAAGGTCTTAATTTTAAGGATGTATATAATTATTATTTAAATAATAAAAAAAGCCCAAACTTAGATTCTTCTGGAAATAATATTCCTTATAATTCAGATCATATTAATAGAAAAATATTTTTTGATGATTATAATTTTATAGATTCTACTACTAAATCAGATGATGTAATTGTTGTTGGTAACATTGGTGATCCTTTAGTTACCGATGAAAATGGCATATTAGCATTTTATTTTTTTGTTCCGGAAGTAGAAACAAGTAATGAATTATCAAAAACTAAATTAAATTTTGATAATTTTGGTTCTTTTCTTAATAAAAAATTTACAATCAGAACACCAGATAGTACTAGCAAAAAAACTATTACTCTAGGAAGAAATTTATTAAAAAGATATAATATTGATACTATTGATAATAATACTTTTTCTAATTCAAATGAAACTACTCCATCATTTAGTTTAGCACAAACGTTTTTTATTGATCCATCTGCAGTTAATAATGCTACAGAAGTTAATATTACAAGTGTAGAACTTTTCTTTAAACAAAAACCAACATTTATAAGTTCAACAGGTATCAGTAATCCTGGCGTAACTGTTTTCTTAGTTCCTTGTAAAAATAGACTTCCCGTTATAGGGAGTCTTTCTTCTATGCCATCATCAAGATTAGAATATGATCAGATAAACACTAGTACTAATGCTTCTTCTTCTTCTAAGTTTGTATTTAACGATACTATTCCAGTAAAAACAAATACAGAATATGCTATTGTAATAAGATATGATGGAAATTCACCAGAATATAAACTATATAGTGCTAAAGAAAATGAATGGTTATTAGGAACAAAAACTTATTCTAGTGGTGTAAATGGTCAATATATTGGTAACTATTTTACATACTCTGCTTATACTAGTAATTGGATATCATCAGCAAGCATTGATTTAAAATTTAAAATTAATGCAGCAAGATATGCTATTGGTGGAAATCCTATTTCCAATATTTCAAATATTGAAGTAACAAACAAATCTTATGAGTTTATGCATTTTAATGAATTAAACTCTACAACTAATTTTTATGGTAATGAAAAAGTTTTTCAAGTTAAGTCAAACTTATCAGGAACAATATCTGTAAGTAATAGTTCAACAACTATTACCGGTAACGGCACTTCATTTGATACAATTTTTGTACAGAGTTTTGATCCAGAATATATTGCTATTAATAATGGAGCAAACATAGAATTAAGAGAAGTTGTTTCTGTAACTTCTAATACTATACTAACAATTGATAGACCAACTACTTTTACAAATACAACAAGTACATTTTATAAGACACCTGTAGCGTGGGTACATTCTCTTAAAAACTCATACTTAGATGGCGGTAGAGCTAAGTTGTTAATGCTTTATTATTCACAGGCAAATAGTGATTTATATTTTAGTAATAACTCTACAATAGTTGGAGAGTTATCAGGAGCTTCAGTTTCTAATGTCAATATTATAGATTTTAAAGTTAATAGAATGGTAGCAGCTATTGATACTATATCTCCAGCTCAATCACAATATGAAACTCAAGTTAAATTTAATTATACACTAAATGCTAATGGTGATACTATAGTAGATGATACACCATATACACAATCAATTAGAATGTTCACTGAATATTTTTACAAAAAAGAAGATGCTATTATAGTACCATCTAGATCTCGTGAGATTTTAACTTTAAATACATCTCCAATATATGCTTATGAACAAAGTAATGCTGTAACTATTACAATACAACCAACATTTACTAATGATTATATTGCTCCTAAATTGCAAAGTAATTTAGCTAATATTGTATTATATCGATATGTTATTAATGATGATTATACTAATGAAAATACAAAATATGGTAATGCATTTAGTAAACATGTTACAACAAGAATAAATCTAGATTCTGCTGTATCTGGAGAAGATTTACTTGTATATGTTACTGCATATAAACCACGAGGAACAAACTTTAAAGTATATGCTAAGTTTTATAATAATAAAGATAAAGATGCTTTTGATGATAAAGATTGGACTCTTTTAGAAAATAAAGCAGCTGATGGCAGATTTTCAACATCAAACACTGATATAATTGAATATACATATGGTTTATCACAATATCCTAATACAACGTTTACTTCAAATGGTGTAGTTACTACTACTCTAAATCAGACTAACGTTATTGGTGTTGGTACAACATTCTCGACTGATTTCGCTAATAACGATTTAGTTAAAATATATCCTGCTTTATTCCCAAATACGTATCAGATAGCAGTAGTATCAAGTATAACAAACAATACTTTAATGACACTACAAACACAAATATCTAATTCTAGTGTTACTGGATCTGGACTTAAGATAGACAAACTTGGTTACAAATATCAAGCTTTTAATAATAAACCAAATGATAATGTGGTAAGATACTATAGTTCTAGTATGATTGAATTTGATAAATTTGATAGTTTTTCTCTTAAGATAGTATTTTTGTCAAATGATCAATATATCACACCTTTTATTACTAACTTAAGAGCAGTGGCAGCTTCTACATGATTATTTCTGAAGAAGAACTTCTAAAGAAAAAAAGAAAAAAGAAGAAAAAATTTAAAAAGAAGTTTGCTAAAACTTCTACATTAGGTATGTTTAAAGATAAACAAACTGGATTCATAATAAATAGAAATAAAAATGAATTATTATTAACAAAAGCGGCTATGAAAAATGCTAAGATTAATATTGAAAATAGTGAAAAAGTGAAAAATTTGGAGAATGAATTAGAACAACTAAAAAAATTATTAATTAAAGTTGTAGAACGGAATTAATTTATGTCTAAAACACTTTCAGCTATCAATACAGCTTCAGATACGTTTCAAAACTGGGTTGATAGAACAAATAGTATCATTACTCTTATAGGCACAGAAGCAGTAACTGCCAATTCTACTGGCGCACTTACTTCTGGTAACGGTTTTGTGAATGGTCATTTCGGAGCAAATACTTTAGTTGCTACAAATATTAAAGGTGGAAATGTTACTACAAATAGTGTTTTAACTTTCCAGACTAATACAACATTTAGTGCAAATGTTTTAATAAGTCAACAACTTGCTGTAACCAATTCTGTTACTTTTTCTAATACTTTAACAATAACAGGTGCTACAACATTATCTAACACATTAAATGTTGTTGGTGCCGCTAATTTACAATCTTCTGCTAATGTTGGTGGAACTTTTAGAGCTGTTGGTGCTACAGTATTAGCTAACACTTTAGGCGTCACTGGCGCAGTTACTTTATCTAACACATTGAATGTTGTTGGAACTGCCAACCTACAATCTTCTGCCAATGTTGGTGGAACTATAGGTGTAGTAGGCGCTGCAACATTATCTAATACTTTAGGTGTGACTGGTGCTGCAACATTATCTAACACATTGAATGTCACTGGTGCAGTTACTTTTTCAAATACCATTAATGTTGTTGGTGCTGCCAACCTACAATCTTCTGCCAATGTTGGTGGAACTATAGGTGTAGTAGGTGCTGCAACATTATCTAATACATTAGGGGTAGTAGGAGCTGCAACATTATCTAATACACTAAATGTTGTTGGTGCTGCCAACCTACAATCTTCTGCCAATGTTGGTGGAACTATAGGCGTAGTAGGCGCTGCTACACTTTCTAATACTATTGCAGTAACTGGTGCAGCTACACTTTCTAACACATTGAATGTTGTTGGTGCCGCTAATTTACAATCTTCTGCCAATGTTGGTGGAACTATAGGCGTAGTAGGCGCTGCTACACTTTCTAATACTATTGCAGTAACTGGTCTTATCACAGGTTCTAGCGGTGCAAATATAACAGGAACTACTAATACTAGCGTAGCATTAAATGTAGGAGCTAATGTCAATTTAACAACTTCTAGTTTAAACATTGGTAATAGCACAGTAAATTCTTTCTCTAATTCTACAATAATTAGAATTGGTAATTCGACGGTAAATACTGTAGTTTCATCAACTTTAATTGACACTGATGGTACTTTATCGGTTTTAGGTGCTGTTACTTTTTCAAATACTTTAAATGTTACCGGTGTTACAACTTTATCTAACACTTTAGCTACTACTGGTGCTGTTACGTTTTCTAACACTCTTAATGTAGTAGGAGCAGCAAATCTACAATCTTCTGCTAATATTGCTGGTACATTAGGTGTTGTTGGTGCTGCTACACTTTCTAATACTATTGCAGTAACTGGTGCAGCTACGCTTTCTAATACTATTGCAGTAACTGGTGCAGCTACACTTTCAAACACTTTAAATGTTGTTGGTGCTGCCAACCTACAATCTTCTGCCAATGTTGGTGGAACTTTTAGAGCCGTTGGTGCTACAGTATTAGCTAACACTTTAGGTGTTACAGGAGCAACTACTTTATCCAATACATTAAACGTTATTGGTCTTTCTACATTTAATGATGCTAATGTTACTGGTAGTATTTTTGTAAATAGTTCTATTGTAACTACTGGATTTATAAATGCTGCTTCGGCGAATATTAGTGGCAATGTTGTAATTTCAGGAAGTTTAATTGTTTCAGGCAACCAAACTATCCTCGGAACTACTTTATATGATTCAAATTTGGTTCCTAATACTAGTGGTATTTCTCTTGGTAACACTACCAATAGATGGAATCTCCTTGCTGTCAATGGCAATTTTACATCTGGATTAGTTGTAACTGGTGCAACTACTTTATCAAATACTTTAAATGTTACTGGTGCAACTACTTTATCAAATACATTAACTGTTGCCGGTTTAGCAAATGCTGCTGCTGGTTTAAACACAACAACAGCAAATACTACAGCAATTAATGTTGGTGCTAATGTTAACCTTACAACATCAAGCATAAATGTTGGTAATTCCAGTGTTAATGTTTTTGTCAATTCGTCTATGATAACAGTTGGTGGTGTTAATGTTGCTACTGTTGTTTCAGTAAGTTCGCTTGGACTTTCTAACTCTATTACATTTACTGGAACTTCCTCACAAATATTGGATAGTTTAACATTAGCTTCAACTAGATCGGCTGAGTATCTAGTATCAGCTAAAGATAATAATGCAAATGCATATCAGCTTTCTAAAATATTAGTTATACATGATGGTACGACTGCATATGTTACAGAATATGGAACAATGAATACAAACACAACTGTTGTTGCTATATCTGCAGGAGCAAACTCAACACATATGTTTGTTAATTGTACTCCGACCACTTCAAGTAGTACTGTTAAATATACTAGATTTACACTAGGCGTATAAAAATGGCAACTAAAGCAAACTTAGTAATAGATCAGGGAACAACCTATACTACGGATCTAAACTTGACTGATGAAAATGGCGATCCATTAAACTTAGCAGGTTATTCTGCTAATTCACAGATAAGAAAACACTATACTTCTTCTAACTCCGTTGTGTTTTCTACTTCTATAAATGCTGTTGCAGGCATAATTACACTATCTTTAACTGCAAATCAAACAGCAAATATAGTAAGTGGTAGATATGTTTATGATGTAGAACTTACTGATGCATCAAATTCTGTATCTAGAATAGTAGAAGGTATAGTGACTGTCACACCTCAAGTTACGAGGTAAAAAATGGTTAATGTAGTTGTTGCCGCTAAAAAAGCAGTAAGAGTTTCAGCAAATACGATTGGTGAAACTATACAAAGTTCAACTGCTGTTACTTTAAAAAATACTTTAAATTTAAGTGGAGCTGGATCAGCTGGAAGACTTGATAAATTGGCTGATGTTTTTGAACCAACTATACCTACAGATGGTGCTACACTAGTCTATAACAGCAATACAGATATCTATGAAGTGAAAAAACTAGATTTAGATGGTGGATCTTTTTAAATTATAAATATAATAAAAACTTAAAAAAGGGATCACTATGCCAAACTTAATTCAAATTAAAAGAAGTACATCAACAGCGTTACCTACGTCGTTAGCGAACGGCGAATTAGCGTTCTCCTCAAATGGTAATGTACTTTACATTGGTGCAAACGGTGTTGTAGAACCTATAGCCGGTAAAAGATTTCCAGGTACTCTTACTGCTAATCAAGCACTTATAGCCAATTCAACATCTGGTATTGATAAAGTCATAGTAGCTAATCTTGTTCCTACATCTATCTATGCAAATGGTTCTGTCGGTACTGCTGGACAAGTTCTAGTTTCAAATGGCACTAGTGTTTTTTGGGGAACAGGTACTTCTGGTGCTAATACACAGATTCAATTCAATGATTCTGGTGTAGCTAATGGCTCTGCTGGATTTACTTTTAATAAAACATCTAATAACTTAACAGTAGGTAATACTGTAACTGCTACAAATTTCTCTGGTAATGGTGCTTCTGTCACTTCTGTTAATGCTGCTACAGTTGGCGGTAATACTATTGGTGATATTCAAACATATGCAGATAATAAAGCAGCAAATGCTTATTCAAATGCTATATCGTTTGCAAATGGTTCTGCTGGTAATGCATATTCAAATGCAATGGCAGATACACTATCACGTAATGGTAGTTATACCGGCAATAATACATTTGGTGGAACAAATACTGTAATTTCATCAAACTTATTTGTTACAGGTACACTTAATAGAGCACCAACTATTACTCTTGCTGGTGATCTTACGGGTTCTGTTACACTTACAGATTTAGCTAACGGTACATTAACAGCAACTATTGCTGCTAACTCTGTTGCTCTTGGTACAGATACAACTGGTGATTATGTAGCAAGCTTAACAGCTGGCGCAGGTCTTTCTGGTTCAGCAACTGGCGAAGGAAGTACACCAACACTTGCCGTTGTAGCAAATAATGGTTTATCTTCAAATAGTTCTGGTGTTTTTGTAGTTGCTGGTACAGGTGTTACAAGTAATGCAACTGGTGTGCACATTGGTCAGGCTGTTGGAACAACCGATAATGTTACATTTAATAACTTAACAGTAAATGGTAATACTACTGTCGGTAGCAACTCTTCAGATGTTGCTGCAATTAATGCTAAAATTACAACAGATATTAATCCTAATGCTAACGTAACATATAGTCTTGGTACTAATACTCTTCGTTGGAATGAAATCCACGCTGCTAATGTTCATTCAGTAGACGGTTATTTTGATGGTAACCTTCAAGTTTCCGGTAACCTCGTAGTACTCGGTGAAGCATTAACTGTTAACGTTGCAACACTTGCTGTTGAAGACTCTCTCATCCAGCTCTCAACAAACAATACTTCAACAGACCTTCTTGATATTGGTTTCTACGGAAACTACCAAGCCGGTGGTGGTGCTCATGAACATGCAGGTCTATTTAGAGACGCATCTGATGATGGCATCTTTAAGATATTCTATGGTCTCCAAGATGCTCCTACTACAACTGTTAATATTGCTGGTACTGGTTACACTCAGGGCACTATTCAAGCTTATCTAAAGTCTGGTGCATTAATCTCTAATGCGACTCATGTTGCTATAACTGCTAATTCTACTGTAAACGTTGCAATCACAGCTAACACATTGACACTTGCTACTGCACTTGCTGCTACAGATGGTGGTACAGGATTTGATACATATACAAGCGGCGATTTGCTAGTAGCTAATACCGGTAATGCTCTTTCTAAGTTACCTCTTGGTACAGACGGCTATGTACTTCAATCAAATGGTTCAGCATTAGTTTATAACGTACTAGATGGTGGTACTTTCTAATATAAGGTGATTATATAATGACGGATACTGAAAAAGAACAATATAACCAAATTTATATACAAAAACAAGAACAACTTCTTGTGCAATATATGAGAAAAAGCATCGATGATGAAATAAAAATCATGATGCTTAATGGTTCTATTTTTCAATTAAATAATACCATAAAAGAATGGGAAGCTAAGTTTAATGAATCACAGAATAATGTAGCTTCTCAAAATGAGATTATGATTCAAGCTACTAGATCAATTGAAGATCTTACAAATAAAACTAAATCTCAACAAGATCAAATTAATAATTTAAATAAAGAATTAACTGAAAAAAATAATAGATTTAATGCTATTCAGAATGATATTAACAGATCTAATAAAGATAAAGACAATGCTTTAAATGAATTGAACTTAATTAAAAATTCTATTGACCAATATAAGAATGAAATCAACAGACAGAATGAAGAACTTCAATCTTTGTTTAAACAAAATGAAGAGCTAAAAACACATATAAATAATAAAAAACCAATTAAAAAGAAAGATGATACTTTTTAACCTCAGTATATACTGAGAAAAGAGGAGCCATATGGCAAATACAATTATTCAGCTGAAACGCTCGTCTGTAGCGGGAAAGCAACCTAACACATCTACGCTCAGCATTGGCGAGCTAGCTATTAACATTACTGACAAGAAGTTATATTCTTCTGATGGCACAAACATTTTTGAGCCAGCAGCTAACATTTCTAATCAACGTATCACAAACTCTCTTACGCTTGATAACGACAAAAATATTTATTTTAGAACAGTTAATGCTTCTGCATCAGTTGGATTTCGTCAACAAAGTGACGATAACTTTGTTGTGTATAGTACAAATACTACATATGGACAAAGAGCTGTATGGTCGATATATGCAAATAGTGATACAAGTGCTTTTAGTCTTTCTGTACCAACTGTATTTAATGGTAACATTACTCTTGGTGGTGTTGCAGTATCAGCTAATGGTAGCACAGGAACTGCGGGTCAAGTTTTAACAACTAACGGAACATCTACATATTGGTCAACAGTATCTGGTGGCGGTGGTAGTGTCAATACATCTGTTCAATATACATGGACCAATACTCATACATTTCAAGCTAACATAAACTTTACTGGTAATAACATTACAGTTGTTTCAAATACGGGATCAGTAATGTTTGGAGGTGCTGGTGACACCAATTGGAGAATTGGTCGCAGCACAGGATCTACAACAAAGTTTTTTTACTCAAATAATACGTTAGATATACTCGCAGCAGCCTCCAATCTAGAAGGTGTTGTAATCGGTCAACCCGGTGGGAATACTTATTTAGAAACTGGTTACGCTGGTACGTTCACAAGGAATCCAATTTATGTTGGTAATTCTAGTGTAAATGCAACCATAAACTCGACATCATTTACTGGTACAGCAAATAACTCAACAAACCTTGGCGGTCAAGCAGCTTCTTATTATACTAATGCTACAAATATCACAACTGGTACATTACCATACGCTCAGATACCAGCCAATATAGTCAATACAACTGCTGCGTTTACTCGTACGGGTATCACCACGTTTTCGGCTAACATTGTTTTAGGTTCTTCTGGCGTTTCAGCTAACGGTTCTTTTGGAACTGCTGGACATGTGTTGCACTCCAACGGCACAGCAACCTATTGGGCTGCTGATGATAATTCTGGTGGTACCGTAACATCCGTTGCTACTGGTAATGGAATGACTGGTGGAACGATTACTACTACTGGAACTTTAACTGCTGTTGCTGGCACAGGTGTTGTTGTTAACACATCTGGTATTAACGTATTATCTAATACAGGCATCGTTGCTAATGCTACTGGTGTATATGTAAACGCAACTTATATTGGTACTATATCTGCTAATAATGCTTCTTTCCTTGGTGGTACAGCCGCTGCTAGTTATGCACTTCTTGCTGGACCAACATTTACTGGAACTGTTAATGTTAGTTCTGGTAATTTTTATTCTAATAATCTCCTATTACAAGGAGATGGAACGAATGCATATATTAGACCTATCAATTCAGGTAGTGTCTTACACCTTGGTGCAAATAATACTAATCATGTTTATCTTGTTGCTAATGGTAACTTAGGTATCGGTAATTCTACACCAACAAATAAATTAGAAGTTAATGGAAATTATAGAGCAAGAAATGCAAACTATACATTTACTTTACCAAATGTTCTTGCTACTGCTTCTTGGATTAAATTAGGTACATTTACAGCCAGTCAAGATGGCAATCATATATTCATTAAAGTTGTAACATCTGCTGGTTATAATGCAAATCCAGCTCAACAAGCAGAAATATACATTCACTTTAAAACCAGTAATGGTGGTTCAGTAGATGCTAATGGATTTGCAGGCGAAGCTACATTTTATGTGATGAATGCAAACGCATCAGCGTATAATGTTAAAGTTGTATCAAATGTTGCTGGTACATCTGCTACTTCTTTTGATATTTTTATAAATCAAGCGGCTGCTTATAATGGAGCAGGTAGCTTCTATACAGTTGAATTAGGCAATCAGTACACAAGCACGTGGGTCGATTCATCGACTACAGCATCTGATCCCGGTGTTGCATCTTCTTCAATTGCTGTAGGCACACAGAGATTCTTAATTCAATCTGATGTTGGTATCGGCACAACATCACCAAATGCTAAATTGCAAGTTGTTGGTACTGCTAACGTATCTGGTAATGTTGCAATTGCTGGTATAACAACATTTACTGGTAACGTAGTATTAGGATCATCTGGTTTATCTTCTAACGGTTCTTTTGGAACTGCTGGACATGTGTTGCATTCCAATGGCACTGCAACTTATTGGGCAGCAGATGACAATTCTGGTGGTACAGTAACATCCGTTGCTACTGGTAATGGTATGACTGGTGGCACATTTACTACCACAGGAACTGTGTCTGTACTAGCAAATACTGGTATAGTTGCTAATGCTACTGGTTTGTATGTTAATGCGACTTATATTGGTACTTTGTCGGCCAATAATGCTTCTTTCCTTGGTGGTACTGCGGCTGCTTCATATGTACAAAACACAGATTCTAGAACCCTATCTGGTAATCTTGTATTCTCAGGGGCAAATGTTTTCTTTCAATCCGCAACATTAGGCGGAACAGCCACAAACTTTGTCAACAATTTTATTATTAGCA
>JACCDP010882634.1_pt1 | contig 19566 bp, 18 predicted proteins | sample 7445841 | NCBI WGS metagenome assembly JACCDP01 (sample SAMN15323441, study PRJNA562643) | freshwater metagenome | isolation source: river surface water | place: USA:Blue River Watershed | collected 2017-08-17
GGCTGCTAATCTTCCTGCTGTCATTTTTTAATTTCCTCTACCATCCTGATTGAAAGAAGTTTATAAGTCTTAATTTTCCACCAAAAGCTGGGGCGGAAATCGGTCCCCCAAAAGAAACACCAACCTGCCCTACGTTATTTGTTGAAAGTAGCTCAGCATCAGCATTTGGGAATCTAATAGTAACTGCTTCTGTAATATTAGAAGCATCTATTGTAATTATACCATTAAGTGACTGTGGATTATTTATCTGAACATCTTCTAGAACTTTATTAGCAAGTGTTTGACTTGCTAATGTTGACACTAAAGTGTTTACACCTAGAGTATTTAAATTTTCTGCTGGGAATCTAAATGGTATAGTTCTATTTTCACCAACATTACTAATATCAAAAGATACTTTTTTAGTTTCAAAAGTAGTATCAGAAAAAATTGCACCTTTATACACTTTGTTTGTTATTGTTTGTGATGCATCAGTTCCAACCAAAATAACATTAAGGTCAGGGAATGTTACTGTTCTATTCTGTGTAATACCCGAAGCGTTAAACGAAACTTTTCTGGTTGGAACCTGTGGATCAGTAGATGGGGTATTAGAGAATGTTGGGTTAACTAAATTTTTATTAAAAACATTCTGTGTGGAAATATCATCGATTAATGTAGATTGCCCAGGACCTACACCAAAATCAGGCAGTCTATAAATTTTAGTTCCAGGTGCTTCCCATGCATCACATTCAAATCTTGCAATCTTTGTAGTATCAGAAGATCCTGTTATTGAAAAATCATTATCTTTAATGATAATTGATTTATTGGTAATTGTCTGAACAGTATCATTACCAAGAAGGGTAGTAGAAGTAAAGGATCCAGTATTAGGAAGAGCGAATCTTCTAACACCAGATCCTGTGGAAATACCAGATACTTCAAATGTTGCTAACTTACCAGGGTTTTGATCATCAATAATAAAAAACTGAGAATCAGTAAATCTAGAAGAACCATTAACGGTGAAATAACCAGATCCTTGTGGAGTTATTTGAATATTAGAGTTTGATGAAAATGTATCAATTCCTCTAATAACAATGGTGCTAGAACCATCTGTATTTTGTGTTCTTGAATTATAAAGAGCAGCGGTTCCAAATGAAATCCCAATTTCATTTACTGCAGACTGATATAATCCAGTGTCACGATCTAGGTCAAAAGCTAAACCTGGATTTGCTTTTGAACCCGCAGAAACACCTTTGAATAACTGATTGATTTTTGCCTTTCTATTTGGAATCAAAGGATCCGAAATAATAATAGGCAAAAAAGCCTCTCCAGTTACAACTGAATCGGCTAGTGGTTCTAATTGAGATATTCTTTTATATAGTAACGCCACTATTATCTACTGGTGCAGTTTTCTCTATTTATAAACTTTATGCCCGTGGTCGGATTCGAACCAACACTGTATGGATTCTAAGTCCACCTTCTCTACCAATTGGAATACACGGGCTTGGTGGCGGGGGGTGGAATTGAACCACCTACCTGAAGCTTATGAGACTTCTGTGCAACCGTTACACTTCCCCACTATGAAAGGAGTAATTATACTCCTGTTTTTTGAGGATGTCAACCCTCTACGCTCGGCTCGCCACCTATTTAGTTATCGAGCAAATAGGAATCTCGGCGGGAGTATACCTCCATCCGCACCAGTCGGCATTTATATTGCCCATCCGACGAGGGCAAATGGGTCATATTGACTCCACCACCTAATTTACACAAACTAGGAAAGAAGTAACTGCAATAACTTTGCTAGTTCGATCATGAAGAAAAAACTACAAATAATTACAGTATCCCACATTTTATGTTTTACAAAAGATGGGATAAGAAGTGATCCAGCTATTAGTTTAATAACTAAACCAAACTGCAAATCTCCCCAAACCATAATAAAGTATCCGATAATGACAAATGCATTACCAACATATCGCAATAAAGTGAGATTAGACATAAGGGGGTTCTCCCGACCAGGGCTAGTTTTAGGTCATACCGAGACCTATGGAGAATACCAGAGTCGAACTGGTGATTGATGCTTGCAAAGCACCCGTTTTACCACTAAACTAATCCCCCGTGGCGACCCTTTTGTTAACGAGGTAGAGTCGAACCCCGAGACTACTTTAGAGTATGGACCTCTATTTTGTCAAGCGGAGGGAGGGGGAGTCGAACCCCCAAGGCTTTTACACTCAACTGTTTTCAAGACAGGTTCCGTCGCCAATCGGATTGCCCCTCCATAAAATGGGGGTTTCCCCCCAACACTTCCTTCACACGGAAGCCCCCGACAAGATTCGAACTTGCGACCAGCGGTTTACAAAACCGCTGCTCTACCACTGAGCTACAGAGGCATATCCCTATAAAGGAATATCTTGTGGATTTTCAATGTGCTCCTCGATTTGGAATAAGATTGGATGACAACCTTCCATAATCAAGTAGTTACTATATCTATACAAATCTTCCATGTCATAAGATGCCATTTTCGGATTTGCATTATATAGTTGTTCTTGAAAGTCTTCTTCTAACTCATCAAAGGTGAATGGCATTTTGTTTATAAAAAACATTTCGACAACACCAACGTTAGTTAATGTGCAGTATGCTTTTTCGATCTTTAATTGTTTCATGGAAGACTTCCACTTTCATAGAATATTTATTCTATGAATGCCCGTGGTCGGATTCGAACCGACCCTTGAACGATTTTAAGTCGTTTGCCTCTTCCGCTGGGCTACACGGGCATTTGAGACAATCTTAGCAGAACTGCTCGGATTGTCAAGTGCTCCTTGAGGGGATCGAACCCACCTTAGCCGAATTATGAGTTCGGTGCATTCGCCAGATTGCTAAAGGAGCAACAGGTAGGAATACTGGGAGTTGAACCCAGACTACCCCGTTATAAGCAGGGCGCTCTAACCATTAAGCTATATTCCCATGAAGCGATTAATCAACTATAATCGCTTCATATTCGACCTGTTGCGTTCAATCGATTCTTTAAAGCTTGTCTACGCTTTTTGGCAGAACGTAATGCTTGAGGCTTCAAATGTCTCTTCTGCTCTTTTTTGGAGTGATGCTGCCAGTTTGGAAGATTCATTGGTTTCTCTCGACCTCATTACCTATTTAGAATAGCATGGTGGGGATTCTCTGTCAACCCCCTGGTTTGAGTCTCATGTGACCTATTCGACAATCTGAACAGGTTTCGAAAACTCTTGTGTCAGTTCACCCATAGATTCACTGACATACTCACGAACTTCTTGTGGATTTGGTTCCATCTCTAAAGCATCTGGAACTATAGGGGTGTTTGCAATAGGTGTCATTAAGACTACACCCTTTTCTGTTTTGATTTTTAGAGTATATCCTCTCTCAACTAAAGAGAAGCAAAAATCAAAGTTAGTTTGAATTTCTTGGATATCTACTGAAATAATATTCATAGTTGATAAGTCAGCATATCTGCGGGGAGAAGGTCTTGAATTCTAGTGACTTCTTCTTGAAATCCTTCGGCACCCTCGGAATCCCATCGGAAAGACACTGTTCGTTTTTCACCATCATCAGCAATACAAATAATTTGCCGCTCAATAAAATTGAAAACTACTTGAGACAGCTCTTTTTCTTCAGTCATAACGTTTGCCTGGTAACTCACAAATCATAGCACAAGCCCAGGGGGGCGTCAACCCCTAGTTGAGCAGGAGAGGCAAGCCAAAAAGCTGCGCAGGTCCTTTGTTACATCCAGCAGCATACAATCCTGTAGCAACACTATAAGCAGCCAAACCATTCTGAACACTATTGACAATAGCCCCAGACGCCCCTGTGCAAGCTTCAATGATACCACCAGATGCTGTGTTAACAATTGTCATATGAGCACCTGTTGTTCCATTAACCATATCTAAAAATCCCCCTGGAATTGTTCCACCTAAGATAACCCTTACCTGACCAGGAGCAGATAATGATGCTCCAAAAGATTGAGTAACATCATAAATCGGACCCCCAACAAATGTAAACTGACCTGCTGTTGGAGAACTCAACCCTATGTTCAAGAAATTAATAAAGTTCATTTCTCCAGTTGAACATATGTTGGTAATCCAAGAAGTCTCATTAACAATTTCCGCTGAAGCTTCATTTGTGATAGTAGCTGCTTTAAGAGAAATATCAGGCGCTGTCAACTTAACGGCACTATATCCCTGTAGTTCTACTTTGTTTCCAGCAAAAACAAAATCGCCTTGTATTTTTTGTTGGTGGTCGGCAGATTTTGTCTGAACTGATTTCTGCTGCTTTTCACCATCATTGAATCCATTCTTCTTAGCAGAAATACCATTCGATGTATTTTCGTTAAATGCTCCAAGAACTTCTAGGTGGAAATTACCCATCACTTTAAGTGTGTAGTCACCTTCAATAATCATTGTTTTATTGCCTTTTACCGTCTTACAATCATCTCTGGCAATAATTTTAGTTTCATTTCCTGGAACGTTAGTATGAGCATTTCCCCTAGAATCTTCAATTACAGTTACACCACCAGGACCTTGATTAATTCTCTTTTCTTTTCCTGGTGTAGCATCATCAATAATTTTTGATCCATTAAGTGATTGACTCACATCCATTACATATGGATTTAAGTCACTGTATAGGAAATTAATATAGTTATTATCTGCAAATGTCGTCTTACCTCCAAAGCCTCCAACATTGGTTGGTAAGCCTAATGAGCTTAAAAATTCACTAGGTGAATCACATTCTGTTGTTCCAAGTAAAGGTAACCAGAATTTTTGCCTAGGTTCTTGAAACTTCCTACCACAGTCACTCTTAAACCCAATAACAATATCAACTAATGTGCTGATAATTTTTAAAATTCCAGAAAAACTAAGCTTAGTAAAATCAAAAGAAAAGATTGTATCAAATGTCTTTTTAAGTGATCCGAATGCAGCTAGTGCAGATTTAGCAGTAGCCAATGCTGCTGAAATTAATCTAGCTTTGTCTGCAACTTGTTGAATTGCACCTGTTAAATTACCAATAACTTGATTGACGGCATTAGTGACACTACCAGCTATATCTGTAATTTTACTAAAAACTTGACCGACTAAAGAATTGACAAATCCATCAACGTTAGAAAATGCACTCTTAACGTAAGAAACAATATACTGAGCTTCAAATTGACAGAAAGATCCTAAAATTTTCTCAACGATTCCTAAAATTGCAGTGATCGTTGCCAATGGAACAATCTTTGAAATTGCACTGACAATAGCTCCAATTGCTTTTTGAAAAAATTGAGCGATTAATTCTTTAAATTGCGATAAAATACCAGAGAATGCTCCAGAAATAAAGTTCTTAATTTTTCCAACATATTCATCAATAATATTGACACTTACTAATTTACCGTTGGTCAGTGAATATAACTGACCATTTGATGCTTTTTTAACCATAGTTGCAACACCAGCAACTTCAGTCAACATTCTTTCTAAATCTCTTTCAAAATTATTTCCTGCTGGTCCGTTTACCCCATCACCAATACCTTGAGGTTGAGATGGAGGTTTAATTGGATTAGTTACTACGTTTCCAGGAAGAGATTGTTCTGCAATTGAAATTGCACTATTTTGTGGTGTAGTTCCACCAGTAGGAGATCCAGGAGCTGTAGACTGAACTTTTGGTAGTGTTCCAGTTACAACTTCATTTCCCTTAATATCCCTTGCAGCAGGATTATTTACTTTATTCTCTTCAGCGTTAGCACCATCAGCGATAGTTGTTCTAGACGTTTCTGCTGCCTTCTTTGCAATTTCTTCGTCTGTGACTTTCTTTGTATCGTCAGTTAAAGCTTTGAATGATCGGATCGATCCCAAGACACAAGGTAATTGTGCCTCTTCACCATCCATGAAAAAACCAAGCACTACTGCACCAGGCTGGAGCATCGTAGAAGTTCCAGCAGAAGTAATCCCTGCCTGATCAGTAGGAAGGATTACAGTTGCCCAAGGAAGAGACTCTCTAGGAATATCCTCAAGATATGCTTTCTTATCTTTATGACCAGTATACCAGCCAAATACACGAACACGAACTCTACCTAGTTGTGCGGGGTCATTAATATCTTCTACTTCCCCCAACCACCAAGTAAATCCATCTCTACCAGCGTAGTCTGTTCTTCCTAGGCTTGCAATTTGATCCATATCGATGTTTTATCTTTATTTATCGTGTTTAAAAAAATGGAATTCACCCTGCTCCTTTTTCTTTCCCCATAAGAATTCGTTGGTTTCTATGCTGTATGCAGCATCTCTGGAAAAATATTCAGTGCCATTAAATTTAATATAAGTTTCTAAAGAGATACTCTTTTCTGGTATCTCACATCTAGATATCTCACTTTCCCACCAACCATCATTATACCTAAAAATTAAATCGCAATACTTGACTTCTGATTCTCTATTAAATGTTCTCAGAATTACATAATCGTCTTCGTAAATCAGTTTATGAATTGATCTACGATATGCTTGCTTTTTCCCCAAATAATCATGCCAACTCCACGATTCAATTTTTCCGTTGGGAAGCTTTTCAAATAAAACATGTATATATGCCCAATCTGTTGGATATGATTGTGCTTGCCTTTTATTCGTATAATGACCTAATAAATCATCTTCAAACTTCATACCTCTTACATTCTGATGCGCTTGGATTTTCAAAGCAATATAGTTCTAGTGCTGTAGGATCATGATCCTCTTCTGGATTATTTTCTTGATATTTCTGCAAACTTGCAAGTTCATCTTCAAGATGCCTTCTTCTTTGATCGCTCAACATAGCATCTGCCAGTTCATTCTGATTGCTTTCAATGTGTTTTTTTAGTGACATAATTACGCCCTCTTAATTGAATCTCTAGCTAATACAAGAGTTGTAGTTACACCCTCTGCAGAATATCTATGTGTTAACCCAACAACCAAATATTTACCACTATATAGAGGATCCTCTATAACTCTAGCTCCAGATTGTAGTGATTTTGGAATGGAAACTGATATTACATTTCCCGTTACAATAGATGTATTACCTGGAACAACTATAGTTAGCTGTATAGTATTTAACAACTGATATCTTGCGTTTGCATAAGCAGATACTGCAATTGTATCACGATTTGCCTGATTTCCATTATTTGCAGTATTGTTTGTTGTGGATTGCTTAGATAAGCCTGGAAGAATCCTAAGTTTTGATCTTGCTGGGAATAACGTATCTTTAGATGATGTCTTCCCATCATACAAATAATTTGAAACTGAGTCTGGATATGGGAACTGAGATTCCAGTTTATTAGCAATGCCAAAAATACTCTTAACTGATACTACAGTTGGGGTCAATTTTGTTCCACTAGGGGTAGCAGATCTTCCCTTTGCTGTTTCTTTTTTTCTTCCAGAATCTGTTATTCCACTTTCGAAAATATTAGGAACATTCAAAGAAAGTATCGCAGACGAATAAGTTCCAGACCTCATCTTTTCAAGATGATTATATTTGTCTGGGAATTTTATCATTTCAATATTATAGTATCCTCCCCCAGTTTGCTGGATATTCTTTTGAGTATATGAATACTTTAGCGGATTGTTATATGTTGGATTTAATGAAGAACAAAGATAGTCTATTGATACGAAGTTATATCCGAGTTTATTCTCGAAGAATAAAAATCCAGATTGATCCTTGTTTGAAGCTCTAACGATCTTATCTGAGATATAAGATATCGTATCAAAAGGTCTCCAGTTTGGTGATATGAATTGGATAATTCCCGAAGAATCTTCGAAGATACCACCTTTCATTTTTTTAGTCGCCTTCAAATTATCAGTAACAATCTTTTTGACTGCTTGTGTTCCTGATTCTTTACCAATGAAAGATTTAAAGACTCTATTGACTTCATTATTATAAACTTCAGGAGAGACACAATGTAAGGTATATAATTGAGTTCTTTCTTGCTTTACCACACTCCCAATTTTAAAAACTCGCATTATAATATTCAACCCACTTCCTGTAGGATCACTATCTGTTATTAGATTTAATTTAATTAACTCATTGCCAGATAGAAATGCATTAAAATCTACAGTATCAATCATCGTGATATCCATTCGCAAAGATGGAGAATCTATGCTTTCATGAACTGCAATTTCCTTTGCAAGATTTCTAATATCATAAACCCCAGCAGAAACAGATAAATTATTGATCTCTTCCGATGGAGTCAACGTTGAACTCTTATCTACTGAGATCGATAATTCTTTAAGTGTATATCTTTTTGAGAATGCCATCTATCTACCACAAATTAGTCTTTGGTGCAACGTTGTCTGTCAACATGCCAAATTTTGGCGCAAGGTATTTATTTGCGTCAAGTTCATATACATTTGGCATAACAATATCAGATGAGCCTGCACCTGGAGCACCGATAATTGCTGGTTTTGCCTTTGCAATTGCTGCGACGTTTCCATTTGAAGCTGCAGCTTGAGCTTTAGCTTTATCCTTTTTATCTTTAATTGCAGCTTCAACTTTCATCTGACCTTCATCTAGTTTACTTCCGCTGCTTGCAGATGCCGAATTGGGCGCAAAAGCTTTAGACAAATCTTCTGATAATTTGGTAAGTAATTGATCTAATTGCTGGTCTGGAGATTGCGCAGCATCTGCCCCCGCTGCTGTAGTTTCGGCTGCAGATACTCTATCATCAACTCTTTCTTTATATTCTTGTAATGCTTTTGCCGTATCAACCTTTGCTTGTGTTAATGGTTTATCAATAGCAATTTGTTCTTTATCAAGAATATCTAAAAGATCCTTGATTCTCTCATGAGCTTTCTTTGCCGTTTCAGATTTTGGAGTAACCGACAATCTAGCTTGAAGCTCAGATCTAATTCCAGACCTTCTATTGTTTATTTCTTTTAAGACAAATGCAGACTTAGCAACTCTATCAAACTCATCCTTATGTTTTGTTGGGTGTAACGAAGTTAGATTTTGCATGTTCATAAATCCACTTCCAGACACTCTCTTTGTTACTTGAAGAACATTTCCTGTGTATGGATTGTATCTAGCATAGTAAGTTTTACCACCAAGAACAACGTCTGTTGTATTTGCATAAGATGAATCTAAAGCTAGTTTTACATCATCTTTTGATTTTGTTTTGTTGAAGTTAATAACTCCTTGTGTTCCAGACTGACTTATAAAAGCTTTACCACCAGCTGCAAATTTTGGAATTGTTGGAGTGACAGCACCACCTACACTAAATCCCCTAGGTAATGCATATCCACCAGCTCTTGCCTGATTCATTCTCATCTTAGTGAGATGTGGGCTTCTCTGTGTTGCTGGTGTATTAAATGGAACTACAAATGCTGTTCCCCCTGCAGCTCTTCTTTTAAATCCAACCCACTCGGTTCCATGACCGATAAACGATACCGATCTACCACCATCTAATGAAACTGGATATCCAGTTTGTGGACCTCTAATCCATCCACCTTTAGCATAACCATCCACTGTTCCCCCAATTGCTCTTTGAGGCGGGGTTTCTTCTCCAGAAATTATTCTATGAATCCTCTTCAGTAAGCTTAGAACAGAATCACTTTGTTCCCCTCCGAGAACTTTCTGTAGCATTTCTCGCCCTGCATTTCCAACTCCTTCAGCAGCTCCACCAACAAATTTTAATCCTTTATTTGCAATAGTATTCATCACAGAAGCAGGAACTCCAAACATACTAGCAATAGGTCCTAAAACAGATCCCAGTAGCATTTTTATTGGTGCTGGTAGAAATCTACCAAACATTCCACCAATAGCACTAATAGATCCAACAATACCGATACCTATTGCTTTAAATGGCAATAGCATAGCTTCAGCTAAACCAGCCTGCAATGAATTCATTTTAAGCTGAGCAACTCTTAGCTCATTTGATATTGTTCCACCCTCTGCCATTTGAGGAACAACCACTTTACCACCATATGCCCTTTCTGTTGTAGCTGTTCTTTGTTTTGGTGCAGAACTACTACCAGCAAAAAACTCTAAGAATTTTATAAGACCATCTAATACTAAGAAGAAAGGAGACAATAATCCTTTAAATATACCACCAACAATCTTGGATATTAATGGTAAGTGTGGCTCAATAATATCCATCATTTTGGTCATCAATCCACCAAGGAGTTGGAAGAATTGACCTATTGGTTCTTTTATTGCCCCAAGAACAGCGTTAAAGATTTCACCAATCTTACCAAAGAATCTCTTTATTGGATCAATTATCGGGGTTAAGAACTCTCCAACTTTGCCACCAATAGCTCCACCTGCGATTCCACCTAAGGCTCCACCGATAGCTCCACCAATAGGACCAGCTAATTTTGATCCTAAAGCCTCTCCAGCTAATGCTCCTGCCGTAGCTCCAGCTCCTGCACCTAGAGTTGCTCCAATGTCACCCTCTGAGTCAATATTTGCTGCTATAGCAGCAACTGCTCCACCAGCAAAAGCTCCACCCAGCTTCCTAAGTGGTAGCTTCTCCATCACTTTAGCAATCTTAGTTCCAGCAACAAGATTAGATATTATTTTACCAATACTACCAATAACCCAAGCAAGACCCTTTACAGTCTTGACTGGTGATTTGAGGAATGCCATTCCAACAAATATTGGAACCATTCCAGCAAAAAATTGTGCTAATCCCAATAACCCTTTAATTCCCGTAGGATTTTCTAAAAACTTAACTAATCCTCCAAGAGTAACACCAACAAACATTTCAGTCAATCGCCAAAAGAATTTGAGAAGTTTAACAATACCCTCAACAATCTTTTGCATTTTTTCACTATTTTTGGATATCCAATCCAACATTCCATATAAAACAAATCCGCGAAATACAGATTCGGCAACCTTTGCTATAGCTTGCCAAAATCCCATTACCCCCTTTTGAACTATTTTAGTAAAACCTTTAGCAAATTTGTTTAATCCCTTCTCCTGTTTTTTCTCAGATTCAGCATCCTTTTCTTTTGATCTTCTTCTTTTCTCTAATGCATCAGAATCTTTCTTTCTTTTATCTTCTTTCTTTGTAATCTTGTCTTGAACTTTTTCAATAGTATTTGCAGAATCAACATATTTTTTAACTGAGTTCTTCAACCCATAGTTAATGCCTTCTGCAATGATAGCAATACTGTTGACAGTTGCCCCCAAGCTATTCAGAGACTTTACAACTGAAGAGTAACCACCACCAGATATAACTTTCTCTCCAATAATAACAGTAGCACCCGCTCCTCTGGGAATGCTCACCATCTTATAGAGTCTAGCTCTTGGTATTTTTACTTCTGGATTGTCTGCCATTGATTATACTGGTAATACCATTGGTGACGCTGGGGCATAAGTCACAGTTACATTACTACCTGTATTATGTATGATTGGTTGCTCAACTAAAACAGTTCGTGTTGTAGCAATCATATCAGTTTCTGATAATTTTCTAGATGCCCTCTCTTCACTAGATTGTGTTAATGTTGATGCCTTTTTATTTGGCATTGTAGTTGGTGTGACTGTAGGGCGAGAGCTTGATTTTTGAGGTTCAATTTTTGATGCTGTAGATTCAACTGTTGGTGAAACACCAAATGCTTTCCCAAGATTTTCCACTAATTTTTCAATCTCAGAATCCAATTGCTGTTCTGGAGTCATCGATGGCGCACTAGTTCCTGCAGGAGAACTTTCTCCACCCTCAACACTTTCGGTATATGCTCCAGTTCTTTGTGCCCCCAACTGAGCAGCAACCCACATCTCATGATATTTTGGCTGAGCATCTAAGTGAACGTGAACTGCACCTCCAGGCTTGTTCCCCTGATAACCAATAACTGTATTTTTGCTTACAGACTGACCAGGCTTTACCGAAATTCTATCGAAGTGGTGGAATTGCATTCTCTCAACACCATTTCGGTCTGCCAATACAACAGTATGCCCAGACGCACTTATAACTTTTCCATCTATTCCAGCTACAACTGGAGCACCTCTATCTAAAGCAGGATTACTAAAGTCTCTGACAATTACATAATCCCTAGGTGGTCCGTGTTTTCTTTGGTTATAGCTATGACTATCTGGCTTATTGTGGTGTAAAGCAAAATTAGCAAAAGATGAATTTGGATTTAGTCTCTTATCTGGAACTGCTCCATTAGTGCTCAATAATCCACCTTTAGCCATTTCTTTTAAATTTTCTTCCACTCTTTCATACCAACCAATAGATGGTTCTCCCATACCAACTGGATATTTTCTTACTCTACCACCAACAGCATAACGATCTCTGAACCAGTTGCCACCATCAGGTCTACTTCTTGCCCCTGCATGTTTATACCCTAAAAAGTATTGAGCGCCACCTACAAACTTTTTAGCATTTTGTGCCAGAGGCCCATTACTTTCAAAGTCGGCAAGAACTCTAGCAGCAACTGATGGATTTCCTGCACCAAAGCGTTTTGTTAATTGTTGTATTCCATCTGGCTTTGAGGCTAATTCAAATATTTCTTTTTTAGTTAATTTTAAACCACCATATTTTCCTTGAGCACCTTTGTCTGAACTTGATCCATATATTGCTGCAGAATAAGGAGTGAATTGCTCTCTGGCAGTTATAACTGCCGCAATTCCCCCACTTTGTTTTGCTGCTCTGTTTAAAATGACTTGATAGACATCTGCAACATGTTGAGGTGCGGTTGCTTCTAATGTTGCTAAATGTGCTGCTGCTCTCTTATCTGCCGAAGATGCTTTAATTGCTTGGATTTCAGCAGGTGTTAATGTTGGATCTGCAGTTGGCTGAGTTGGAGATTGACCACTAAAACCAGTTCCTCCTTTATATGAAGGCAAGTCTTCAATGATGCGCATCAATGTATTCTTTATATCTCCACTGACAATAGAAACTAGTCTATCATCTCCAGCATCAGAACTCATTGATAGATCAATAGTGCCACTTCTAGCCGATGAGGGCAATCCTCCAGACACCTTCGTTGCTATTGTTCTTCCACCAAAGGTATTAGACAGTCTACCAACATCAGAAGTTAAATTAGAAGCGACCAATTGACCAACATAACCGAATGATCTAAATGCCCCAGTAACAGAACTGAGTATACCTTGACCTAAGTTGATTAAAGTTAGTTCCTCTGGAGAATATGACTCAGCAAAAGCTCCACCTTTTGCCATTTCGACTGCTCCACCAGCAGCTTTACCCATGCCATCAAAATCAGTCAAGCCAAAGGTTAAAGTATCTAAGTAACCTAATGCAACACTCTTAGGATCTTTAAGTCTACCAAGCTGCTTCATCATCCACTGGAATCCACCCACTGCTTTCTTCCAAAGCCCACCATAGAACCACTTATATAAATTCATTATCTTAGATCCCGATGCCGATAAAACCTCTGCAATTCTACCAAAAGCAGACATCAATCTATTAAAATACTGCCCATATTCTTCCGCAATGCCACCAACTGACATCTGAAGAACTTTACCAATCATTGAAAAGTATCTTCCAATTGGAGCAAAGATAGGCTCAATCAAAGGAACGAATTCCTTTCCTATAAACTCCCCCAAAAAGCTGCCGATTGCAGAGCCAACAATAGGTCCGAGTGGTCCTAGAAATGGCAATAAAGCTCCACCAGCTACTGCTCCAGCAATACCTCCAGCAGCAGATCCAATTCCAGCACCGACTGCAGATGATGCTCTTTCACCCTCAGCTAATCCAGTAACTGCTCTATTAATGCCACCAAAAACAGACATTACTCCACCACCAATTTTAGCAAACTTCATTGCCTTTGGTGTTCCAAGAAAATCTATTCCACTTTGACCTAATTTAGATAATCCCCTTCCTGCTTTAACTTTTGCTATTCTACCACGTTGTCTTAGCTTAGAAAGTCTTCCCTTTTTCCTCGAATGATATTGCCCTTGAAATCTTGCATCAATTGCATCTTGATATAACGAGGATTCAAAGCCCTTGCCAGCTCTCTTGGCTCTTTTTTTATCTGCTCTTTGTGCAGATTTTTTTATAGCATCATATTCTTCTTTTGAATAAATTCTACCTGTATCTTTGTCTCTATATCCAGTCTTTCGTAGTTCGATCTGAGCTTCAGTTTCTTTCTTTAGCTTACCAAAGTCAGAGAATGTTTTTAAAATATAATTGGCATCTGTTAAAATTTTCCAAGGCATCAGAAGATACTGAGCCCCTTTGAGTGCAGCTACTCCAACTAATATTTCTACAGCACCAATAAGGAATCTGAAAGTTCTAGCTAGAGCGTTCTCTTTAAAGCTACCAACAGTATTAGCAACACCATCCATCACTTTACCAATGCCGAATGATGTAACTTTATAAGCAAACTTAGCCAGACTGTATAATGTCTTTACTGCACCGTTTAGCTGACCAGAATCTGCTTTTGCTATCCAATTTAATGCATTGTAAAGCAGAAATCCCTTTACAATAGGCTCTAGAAATTTACCAATAGAAGTCAAAAGTTGTTCTAAAAACCCTAACTTCTTTCCTTCTTTTTTTAAGGCTTCCTTTGTTCCTTCTTCTACAGATCTATCCCCAAGCTTTTCTGTTTTCTCTTCTGATCTTCTGTCTCTGAGAAAATTTTCAAGTTTTTTCTTTGCTTTTTCAGCTAAAGATTCTTGCTTCTGTTTATTTTTGTCTTTCTTTTCTAATTTTGTTGTGGTTCTTTTTGTGTAAGATTCTAACCAATTATTCTGGAATTCAATCAGGATTCCAATTTCTCTAAGGTTCTTTCCTACTCCTTCAGTTACATGACCAATTCTATTAATGGCTTTGACATAGGGACGAAAGGGATCGTCAGCATTTGTCTTTACTGAAATAAAATTTCTTACGTTTAGCGTAGATCCCTTCATTAAAGTGATGTTCTAGATTCTTGTTGCTTTTGACGACGTTCTTCTTCGGCAAGATAAGCAATCAATAAATTAACATAGATATCACGTTCCCAAGGTATCATATTTTCTAGTTCGGTTAAACTATACTTATGATGCTGCATTAATGCAAAATTCGTTTTGTAATAATTCATCAACGAATCATGCATTAATCCTATCCGAAAAAAGCTGCTAATCCCTCCAATACAATTTCACTCTCAACTTCAGTATTTGGATTAGTGACTTTCAATACATATGAAAGCTTTGGCATTGTTTCAAAGAATTTTTGAATCAATTGGAATTGCTCCGAATCCATACTTTCAATAAATTCAATTGCTTCCTTTTTCGTAAATGAATCATAGACTTGCTCATCATCATATACATTTTCGATGCAGGTTGCAGCTAATTCAAAGATATCATCCATCTTAGGATTATCTTTCAAATTATTACTAATGAATACATCAATTGAAGGATACTTCATAACAACTCCAACTTTATCATCAATTTGAATTTTGTTGCTATGACCTTCGGGAACTTGCAGATCTATTTCTTCCAGGGGAACTTTGACTTCAACTTTTGTTTCATTATCATCTGGGCAGGTAACCATAAACTCACTGAATTCACCTACAGCCTTTGATCTAATCTTGAGGAATAGATATTCAATTTCAAATGTTGCCAGCTCTTCAACTTTTGTCTTTAAATTAGTGCAGCTTTTAATAATGGTTTTAACTGCATTCACCATTTCCTTTTCATCTTGAGATTCCATAGCCAAATAAAGAAGCTTCTCTTCTCTCACAAGAAATGGGCGATACTTAACTCTAGTATTTTTAATTGGTAATGTCAGTTCATACTCAGGAACCGATAATTTAGGTAATGTCATACAAAAGTATACTGTAAGTTATATTTTTATTTAGACGCCATATTGCATATCGCTTAGAGAATTTCTACCAAACACATTAATTTCTCCAGTAGTCTCTCCCCAGTCAAGATCATCGAATCTATATCTCTCAAAGTAGAAAGATACATCTAATTTCATCAGTGAAGTTTCACTGTTATTAAAAGACATCGCACCAACATTAAATGGAAATGCATTCACAATATGCCATATTCCACTTGGTTTATTGTATCTAATGAATTTATTTTTAGATGTATCCCTTTGAACAATATCACTACCGAGTTCCCACTTTTTAATTAGAATATCTGCAGTGTATTGGTCATATAAAGCTACTCTATTTTCTGCATCAGAAGCAGAATAATTCATCCATCTTTCAAAGATAGTTCGATGGAATAAATTTTTAGTTACTAAGAAAGAAATGCTAATTTCACTGAAGGTTGTTCCTGTGGCATATCTGCGCATGGAACCAACAGTCTTAACTTCTCCTGTAGTTATTTGTCTACTTGGAACAGTCACATCATCTGCAAAATAATTCATCCCTTCAGCAAAAAATCTTGTCTTGCCAACGTCAGCCCTCAAAACATCAGAAGCTGCGTTTATATTGGATGGATTCAATACTTTAGATACTAAAACTTTTGGAGGAACAATTTCTACAGAATATAAATTAGAACGAGCTGGTTCCCAGCCACCCTTTCCAGAAGCAACTAACTCTCTAAATTTCTTAAAATCATTTGGATTGTTGATTGCCATTTATGGTCTGCTCCAAACAAAGCTACTAGGAAGGGTCATATATTTTCCGTTTACATTTGTCACAAACTCCTCTACAGGAAGTTTACCAATATCTCCCCACTCTGGCTCTGGAACAGAGAATAATCCAGAAGTGTTATCTATAATATATTTATGGTGCATTCTTGGTGGATAATCTTCAGTTCCACTCTGAAACATTTTACCCAGAGTAACTCTCAACACTGGTCTAACATAATGCAAATTACCTCCAGTAAAATGACCAGTAGTATACGAAACTGATGTGACATAGACTAAGGGATAGCGATCCCAATACTCCAATTCATCGCCAAACTTAGCACCATAAGAAAAGAAATACATTCTTCCAACCTGAGGATACCCATCTATAGGATCCAAGGAGGAAAACAATTGAGATCTATACCAATTTTTACTTTTCCTTCTACCCTCAGTTTTTAACTTTATTTGCTCATACAGCGTTTGTCTCATATCTTAAGCTCGTGTTCTGTAAGGATTAGAAATTTCATCATTCTATCTTCACAGTATTCTCTAGCTGCTTTCCATTTTGCTTGGTTGACAGCATAAGTTTTAACTTCAGTTAGGTATTTTTTAGTCATTTTTTTCTGTCGTTTTGGCTCATCTACCTGACTTTTTGGTTTAACTTCAACAATATACTTTTCAATTGTTCCTGATTTAGTTTTTGCTTTTACATAAAAATCAGGAAAGTATCTATGAGGTCTACCATCTACTGGATGAATATAAGGTATTACAATTTCTTCAGATCCCCATTCTAATACATTTTCATTAATATCACACCAAACCATGAACTTTCTTTCCCACAAACTACGATAAATAATGTTTGTAGGATCTCCTCTATATTTTAATGGGTTTGAAGGTCTGTATCTTCCAGAATAACTCATGAGCACAAAAACTCCCTCTAGATATATATTTCCACAAATCCCACCAAAAACACCAAATCCTGTTGCGAGTGGGGTTACTGGTATTGGGAAAGATTCTGCATTTGCAAATCAAGTTCAAGACTACCTGAAAATAACAATATATGATGCAGAAAGCTCAAATCCATATAATTATATAACACAGACCAATCCAACTGAAGGAACAACCAGTGGCATTAGAGGATCGACATTAAATAGTTCTCCCCAAGCAGCAAACAAAGGAGACACAGAAACTATAAAATCCAGAATATATCTATATCTTCCTGGATCATTGCAAGAGAATTACTCAGTCAATTATGCAGATAACGACCTAGGCGCATTAGGGGTTGGTGCATTAAATGCTGCTGGCTCTTTAATGGCAGGTAATACTGATATTGCAGCAACCTTAAAATCTACTGCAGAAGGAATGAAACCTGAAGTAGCACTCAACGCAATTGCATCTGGTATTAGTGGTATTGGTAATATATTTGGAACTGGTGGTCAAGTGTCTGCAAATGCTATTGCAGCATTAACTAGAAAAAAAATTATGAATCCCTACCGTGAAACAACATTTAATGGAGTTGACAACCGAGTTCATAATTTTTCATTTAAGTTATCGCCTAGGAATGCTCAAGAAGTTATGGTGATTAGAAATATCATCCAAACCTTAAGAACATCAATGCTCCCTGGTATTAGTGGTGGAGGATTAAATCCAAATGATGATACCCAAACTGCCGATGCCAAAAATGAAGTGAACATCGACACTCAACGTGGCGATAGATGGCTAACGATCCCCGACTTTATGAAATTAGAAATTGTCAGATACAAATCTAATTCTATGGGTGAAGGGGATGAGCTATACAGCTCAACAAGCAAAAGAAATTCTAGTGTTCTTAGAAGCATTATGACATTTCCAGTCAAAATGGTTCTAACAAATTTCAATATCAATTTGACTCCCGATGGTGTTTACAATTCACTGTTTGATGTAACCTCGTCAGAAGATGGAACAAGAGGTGGCGAAAGTAGATCGGGTTGGTATGATGATCTAGGTCCAGTATCATATCAAATTGACTTAACATTTAAAGAAACTGCTATCTTAACAAGAGAATCATTCACTCCAAAATAAATGGCAAACTATTTCAAATATCTACCAAATGTCTATGTTAGGAAAGCAGACCCTAACACGGATCAATTCGTTCTTACTAAAAATTTCTTTAGAAGAATCAAGATCAAAGAAGAGACTAGAAATTTTGCCTTAGGGTTTACTCAATATTCAATCCAAGAAGGAGAACGACCAGATACTCTTGCGCAAAAGTTTTATGGTGATGCCACATTAGATTGGGTAATATTAATTTGCAACAATATTACAAATGTATATTCAGATTGGCCTTTAACCAGAGAAGAATTAGTTCCATTTGTAGAATCAAAATATGGCGATTTGGATGGTATTCATCACTATGAGACATTAGAAATAAAAGACACCAAAGGTCAAGTATTGCTTCCTGCAGGCATTACTGTCAAAGAGAACTTCGTATATACCAGATCAGATGGAACTGTGGTGCCGACATCACAATCAATAATAGCGATCTCAAACTATGAATATGAAGCTAACGTCAACGAAGAAAAAAGAAATATCTATTTACTGAAGAGTGGTTATATTAATGAATTCGTAGACGAATTCAAGGCTCTAACTGAATATCTGCCAAACGAAGAACTAAATGAATTTAATATCAAACAAACCAAAACAAAAATGATCAACCAAAACAATAAGTATAATTATGATAAATTAATTCCATATACTGCACCAAACGTCATAAAGAATGAAAGTTTAGGTGGTCTTTCATAAAAACCCTACAGACCAAAAAAATACCCGCGATTTTTGCGCGGGTATCGGGGAATTAAAAGTTGAATTTAGTTTCAGTCTTCTTCTGCAAGACGAGCAAAGTAACTCAGATTGTCATCATCTTCCTCAACTTCTCTAGAAACTGTAGCTTGTGTTTCTCGGAAGTTGTTAACTTCTTCTGCCCAATCGGATTGAGGTTGGGGTTCGTAACTATACTCTTCGTCTTCTTGAGTTTCACGATCAACTCGTCGAGCTTGCGACTTTCCAAGAACGATATTAAGGCGCTCCTGAAGCTGTTCGTAGGTCTTGAAGTTGCTCTCATCTGTAAACTCTTTCAGTGA
>JACCDP010960769.1_pt1 | contig 19566 bp, 18 predicted proteins | sample 7445841 | NCBI WGS metagenome assembly JACCDP01 (sample SAMN15323441, study PRJNA562643) | freshwater metagenome | isolation source: river surface water | place: USA:Blue River Watershed | collected 2017-08-17
AATTCAGGTGTTGACCCACCACCTCCGAATGAAGGTAATGGACTTTCGATTTCCGTTTCAGCTCCTTGTGTTTGAGTTGTTCCTGTAGTTGTGCCGTAAAGCTTATCAATGTTATCAAAGAATCCTGTCTTAGTGATTACTGTTGCAGTTGCTTTGAGTTCTTCACCAACAGCTCTTTCGATTCTTTGTTGTTGTAAATCAAGTTTAACTTCTTCATCAGACCAACCAAAAATATGTTTCTTAGCCCAAGTAGATGATGTTGCTTGTATACCATTTCCTGGGTCAGCAACTAAGTCTTTGTATAATAAAACCTTTTCTTTCCAAACATCAATCTTTAACAGGTCGGCTTGTGTAGATGGGTTAGTTAGACCTAATGTAAAGTTAGATAGTTCATCTTCAAATCCTAATAGAAACAGATGTATAATAGCAATCTTATTAAGTTCAGCTAACATACTTTTCTGGATACGATTAATCGTACGAGCAAATCTGATATCTTGTAGAGATAGATTTTTACCGTCACCGACAACTTCTTCAAAACCTAAAAATGCTTTAGGAACGCGAAGTGCGGTTAATAATTTCTTTTGAATATATTCAATATCGGCAATTTCTGATAGGTTCGTTGCACCTGGTAAAGTATCGATTGGCATTGGTGCCGCTGGGTCACGAACAGGAACGAAATAGTCTTGGTCAACAGCCATTTGGTTGAATCTCATATCAACGTTACCTGTCTTACTGTCAACAATTTGTTCTCTCTTGAACTTATTCGCAACACGCTGAACGTATGCTTCAACATCATCATCATTCATATTTCCTACGAATACTTTGAACACTCTTCTTTCAGGTGCTCTTGATGTTCTATATATCAACATTGCATCCTCAGATAACAATAATTGTTTCCAAATTCTTCTTGCTTTTTCCAACATAGAAGTTCCGTATGGTAATTTTCTATCATCACCTAATAATCTGAAGTGAGCAATCTCCCACGTTTGGAATTCCATGTTCTTATTCTTCCATGTGAATGTAAGGGCTTTGTTTGTTTCATTTTTTTCAACCTGAACAGAAATCTTTTGGCTGGCGCCAACTTCATGTCTTTCTATTTCAATTGTTGGTAACTGCTGACATCCTACAATACCTTTTTCAGGGTCTAATTTTAAATACACAAAATTATCACCATACTTACAAGTGTTTCTTGTCCACATTGGCAAGTTGGTATTGATGTCTAAAGCGTTGTTAAATAAATCTGCAAGAACTGATTTTATTCTTTTCGATTCAGAGTAAATTTGAAGAATGAATCCATCCTCATTTGTTGTGGTAGATTCTTCAGCATAAATGTCTAAAGCAGCGGAAATCTCAGGAGTATACTCCATTGATTCATAATCATATTGAGCAGATAATCTTGATGGTTCATAATAAATTGCTTGTGAATAAAGGTTATTTTCAACCTTAGTCCATTGGTTTCCCAAATAATAAGTTTGTTGTGCTTGAAGTTTTTCCTTCTCGTATTCTTCCCTACTTTTTGTGCGTAATATTTCTTTCTTATCAAACTTAAAAGTTGGATAATCTTGACCTAGTAGTGAATTAGGTCCAAAAGTTTTGGATAATCGTTGCCAAACCGTTAAATTCTGTTCTGCCATGATACAATTTTACTTAATACTTCGATAATATAAATACTATCAAGCCCCAAATAACCACGTATATGTTTAAAAGTCTTTTTTAGATGGACCATTATTATAACCTCTTGCATCTTTACCCATCTGTGGAACCATCGGATTGAAGAAATCAGAAGTGTTTTTATTTTCATGAACGTTACTTGTCCAAGAATTTAACATGGCTTTTGTATGATTTGTAACTTTAGTTAAAGATTGAAAAGATTTTTCTGCAACATATATCGCCATAGAAATACCCATAATACAATCATCGTGGTGATTTTTTTGATGGTCTGGTCTACCGTTTACATAAATGAAAGTATTCATTTCATTGTATAATCTATTCGAATAAATTTTGAATTCGTGTCTTGCGGCTTCTTCTAACGCAGCAATAATTTGAACCCTCTTACTGTTGAAATTTATTCCAGGAATTTTTTCATTCAACTTAGGGTCCCATTTCCATTTGTTCGATGTATCAACGTTATCAACGTATAATCCACCACCATAAGACAGTTCCTGTAGTTTTCTTGCAGTCGAAACTCCCATACCTCCTGTAATATCGACAACACAATAGGCATTATACATTGTTCCCCACTTATAAGCAATCTCCGCAATTACATCAGGTGGAACCTTTCCAACATATTCCAAAACTTGTTCTCTTTCATCGAAATCAATAATTTGAATACAGGAGAAATCTTCAGAATCTCCACGGGATACGTCGACACCCATTACATATTTGTGACCATTCACAGGCTCTTTGAAAATCCAAAGTGACCCTCCCATAAGTTTTGCCGATGGTTCTCTCAACATGTTCTTTGCAATATTTTGCATCAATTCGGATTCAAATACGTTATCACCCGAACCTAAGAAGTTACATTCCAATTCCTGTGCAACTTTACGTCTATCGTATTTGAGTTTTTTAACCATACTCTCAAACCAAGCAGAACATGGTTTATATCCTTGTTCTATGTAGTCTGTAGTTACACTATGGTCTCTGTCGTATGGATTTTCTGTTGATAAATCTACCACGGCATCTTTTGGATATTCTTCTCTATTCAACAAATAATGAACTAAATCATTTGTCTTAACCATATACAAATCTCTTGTATATCTCGGGTCACGATACCAAAACATCTCAGATATTTTGAAATCGTTCATGTTTCTTAACGATTGGTCGTAAATTTCATAGTATATTGGGTCGTAACCGTTTGGTGTAGAAACAACAATAACTTTACCTCCCGTAGATAGTGAGGCCATACACGCTGACCAAAAGTCCCCATCAGCCTCAATGAACGCCGCCTCATCAAAAATAAGGATGGTAGGGGTATAACCTCTCAAAGCATCCTTAGATGTTGCCACCGCTTTCACTTCACAGTCATTTGTTAATTTAAAATGTCTCTGAGAATTTTTTTCTTTTGCAAAGGTAACTCCAACCCATGCAGGCCACTGTTCGGTAAAACTCCTAATTTTGTTGGCCATCTCTACAGATGTATCCAATTTGTTGGCGATGATTAGAATTTTTTCAGGTTTTTGTTTTTTAGCAAATACAAGTTTTTTTGATGCCCATGCTGCTGTTACTGTTGACACACCAGCCTGACGATATTTCAAAGCGATATTTTCATTGAATTTATCGTAATCCTCAATAAGACTAACTTGGTCAGGGAAAAGGTCTAATGGAACATACTTTGATACTGTATTATCGTATGTCTGTAAATAAGTTCGAAGCGCATAAGGAGTATTCCTCATACACTTCGTAACTTCTATAATTAATTGTTCTTTAGTCACAAATTGTTATTTGGGTCTAGATATGCCCAAACTGCTCAGAAAATCATCTAAATCATCTTCATCATCGTCATCAGAATCAATATCTTCATCTTCTTTATAATCCTCAAATTCTGATTTCATATTAATAGCTTCTTTCATTATTTCTTCAAATCTTGAAGTTGCTTTTTTAATTTTTGACTCATCTTCTGAGATGGCATTTCCTATAATTTCCAAGAATTCTTGTGCCGGTATTTGGTATAACAAGATATGGAACCAGTTTATTAGACCTTTGTTTGATTCATCAAACATTGAATCTGGTAGTGCATTTCTAAGTCTTTCAACAATTTCAGGTCCTATTCTTAATTGCATTGGTTCATTTGCTAAAGTATCTACTTGTGCTTGAACCTTTTGACGTAAACCTGGTTCTGTTGGTAATCCATGTCTACCTTTAGCCTCTTCTAATCCTTTGATTATTTCATGACATAATATTGGGAATATTAATCCTGTTGCACTTATTTTTGTATCAGGTGCACCCTCACCACTTTCTTCACCGCCCTCTTCATCTTCATCAGCATTACTCAACTTTACTTTACCAGCAACACCTTGACCTGTTTGACTCATCATCTCAATCATTTGTTCCATGGTAAAATACATGAAATCATTAATTGCCATGATACCCAAATAATCTCTATATAAAGATGGGTCTATTTCATCCAACCTAGCCTTAACTGAAGGTTTTTGAAAAATGTAATGACCTTTTTTCGCAGCCCCTTGGATAATTGCATTGATAATATTTCTCTTGTGTTTTTCAAGTTCTAATTGTTCTTCATCTGTTAAATCTTCAACATCAAATGAAGGTATGTCAAGTTCGTCTTTTTCTTCTTCCTCATCTTCTTCCTCATCATCTTCAGGCTCAAATCTGAAATCACCTGTGTCAGGTTGACCTAATTGAGCATCGATTTGATATCTTCCTTCAGGAACTTCCCCTTCTTCTAAAGAAGCTTCAACGGCTAATTGTTCAAGCTCATCTTTATGAGCGGCTTCAATTCTCATAATGTTAGGGAGTCTTCTCATCATTTCACTATAAATCATCCCTTGGACTTGTTGAGAACTAATATTTTGGTTTCCAACAACTTCTTTTAACTTATCCGCAACTTTACCAAATCTTTGACTTACTAACCTTTGCACGTCAGCAGTACCTTTTTTCATCGCAGGATTTTGAGCGTAAAGATTTTCAGGACTACCTAACTTTCTTTCCAAATTTGGGTCCATTCTTTCTCGTCTTCCACCGTAATCTATTTGTTCTTTTATCTTAGCCATTTTCTTATTTTTGTAATAATTTAATAATTGTATCAATCACTTCATCCTTAGCATCTTCAGGAGAAACCTTTTTTGCCTTTGGTGCTGGATTTTCGTTAGGATTAGGATTTTTGAAAGGACTTGGTGGTCTTTGTGGTTTTGTTCCAGGTTTACCTGGTTTTGTTGTTGGTGCTGTTTTTGGTTTTGAAGGTGCCGTTGCTGGAGCTTCGGATAAGTATTTCATCAAATCACCCTTAGTGATTTTTGGTGGTAAGTTCTTTTCTACAATTTTCATAATTTGATTTTCAAGAAACAAAGATACAGGATTTTTTCCTTCTCCCAATTGTTTTTTTACGGATTGGACACATCTTTCAAATTTTCTCGTTTTTTTAGGACCTACCTGTGCGTGACATATTGCCCAAGGATTTGCCTTTTCTTTTTTCGCTTCAGCCATTCCCATCATACCTCTCTTATCATCAGAATCATCGTCCATTCCATCAGGTGCCATATCATTAGCATCATGAGGAGCTTCTTGTCCCGTTATGTTTTGTAAAGCATCTGCACCTAAAGCATTACTATCCGAAACATCATCAGTTTCATCTTCACTAACCTCTCCTTCAGCAGTTACTGTCACACTATCGTCAGCATTTACTCTAACACTGCTTCCACCAGGAATTGATTGTCCTTTGGCTTTCATTGCATCCACTTCGGACGCAGGATATGTTGTCTCTTTCTTTGTTACTGTAACAGCTTCTTTAGTTTCTTTTTTTTCCGAAATTAATAGTCTCGAATGTAATGTGTTGATTTGAGATTCTGTCAATTTATGGACAGTCTTAGCTGACAATCCTTTCTCAATTAACTGTAGTGCCTTTAAGTTAGTTTTCATATACAACTTTCTTTTCAAATTCTAATATCAAATCTCTTTCGTAGAGTTTGTCTTTTATTTTTTGTTCTTCCTCTCCAAATCTAAAAACAAGTCTTTTTTGTCCTTGTTCTTCTTCACTTTCCCAGGCTAATGCAACTACATCATCCATAGCGTCTATCATACAAAAAAAATCGGAGTTCTGAATCAATTCCAACTTTACATCAGTTTTTTTCAGAACTCCTACCTTTTTAATATATTTTAATTCCGGTGGAGTTGGGTAACCATTTGATGGTTTACTCTCCCAAGCTTCACCCCACACATCCAAATTATCTGAGAAAATGAATTCGTAAAGGTTGTCTCCTTTATAGTTGGGTCCTAATCCGTTTACGTAAATCAAATAACTCATATTACTAATCCTTCTGGTGAAATCTTAACTTGTTTTGTTTTATTTTCAAACACCAAATTTTTCTTATTAGTAATTCCGATAAATTGGAAGTTATAGTTTTCTTCTAAGAACTTTTTAGCTGCCAATTCTTGTTCGAAAGTTTCTGTCATTTTCACAACATCTTTCATTTTTGTTCTTACACTCTCTTTAATCTGTTGTTGTTTGTTAGCCTTTCTTTCTCTATTTTCTAAAATTTCTTTTTTTGAAACTTCGAAATATTTTGAAATTACTTTATCAACTTTTGATTCTTTGAAAATGCTATCGAAAATTGCTCCATGACCTTCACCCATTTCAGGTTGTGTTTGGTCGATGTCAACATCCATATCAGCTTGAATATCTTCAACTTCAGTATCGTCGGTCATATCTTCACCACCCATATCATCAGCACCTAAATCTTCGGACTCACCTTCGAATTTAGACATAATGTCTTCTTTATCTTCTTCAGTTAGTTCTCCTAAATTTAAAGAAGATAAAACCATATTGATAACATATTTGATGTTCTCAGAAGTCATTCCTTCTTCGTTATCTAATACTCTAATTTTTTGAGTTAATTTACCTGTAAGTTTTTGGATTGTTTTGAATGTAACCTTATCTTCAGATGGTTCTTCAGCATCAACGTCAACATCAACTTCAGCATCAACTTCTTCTCCACCCATATCATCTTCAACGCCCATATCCATACTCATGTCATCTTCTGCACCCATGTCAGCACCTTCTTCACCACTTGGTACTGGTGATGGAGGTAACTCAGGAGATGGAACTGCAGGAGGAGCTGCTGGAGCTGGTGCTGCAGGAGCCGCTGGAACCTCTGGTTCAGGTTTAGGAGTTTTCAAAACGAATTTTTTTTGTTCACCATAAAGTGAAACTTCTTCTTCGTTTTCGTTAACTCTATTTAATTCACCAGCCAAAAGATTCAATCTTTTCAATGCTTGAGAATAAGAGGAATAATATTTCCTATTTTTCATAGGCTCAATATAATCTGTTTCAGATTCAGATATAGTTTTTTTGATGATATATCCTTGTCTCTCTTTAACAATTTCATAATTGTTACCATCGGCTAAAGAAACTGAGTATTGAGATTTAGCGGTTTCATTTACAAGTTCAGGAAGAGCTTCGTTGAAACGAGCAATTTCCATGATTCTTCTTAATTTATCTTGTCCTTCGAGTTTTTCACTCCCTAGAGGTTTTAAATCTGCCATTTTTATATTTTTTATTTAATTTTTAGTTATTTAATCCATTTAATCCGCCTAATTTAACCGACATCGATTGGATTGCTACTCCACCATTTGTCGCATATTCTGGATGAGGATATACCGTCCCTGAACCTGTATAACCACTAACAGGGTCACAACAGAATCCATTATATTCATAGAAAGTATCTACAGTTGTACCAGTGTATTCTGTTCCACACTCTTCACAACTTTCAAAAGAATTAATTACAGTTGCCGTGTCGACAATTGGTCCAAAACTTAATCCGTCAACGATGTAACATCCATAAGGAGTTAAGTTTTCAAAGGTTGCTAAGATTGTCTGACCTAAACTGAAACTTCCACTAATTTCAACACTGAAAACTCCACCTCCGCCACAATTTCTAATTAACCAATAAGGTGCAGAACTTGGAGTTACTGTTGGTGTTGGAGTTAATGTTGGAGTTACTGTCGGAGTTGTTGTTTTTGTTGGAGTTATAGTCGGAGTGATAGTAGGTGTTGTCGTGTTTGTTGGTGTAATAGTCGGTGTAATCGATGCCGTTGGTGTTATGGTCGGAGTTATTGTAGGTGTAGACGTAACGGTTGGAGTAACTGTTGTTGTTGGAGTAATAGTTGGTGTAGGTGTTACAGTTCTCGTTGGAGTTACTGTTGTTGTCGGAGTTATACTCGGAGTTATTGTGGCCGTCACACTTGGCGTTGGGGTTTTAGTAGGTGTTGGTGTTTTCGTTGTTGTTGGAGTAATACTTGGCGTTAATGTAATAGTTGGTGTTACTGTTGGTGTCGGCGTCGGTGTAGGAGTAACGTTTGCCGCTAAACAAGTTGCACAATCAACATAATCGGAAGATAAAGTTGCAACTGTATCGACACCAGTCGAAGGTTCAGCGTTGTCTATAATATCATAACAACCTGCTCCAGTTGCACCAACAAAGGTTAAATAATAGTTACCATTAACCGCAGGTAATGATGAACTATCAAAATCAACTAATATTGCCGGACCTCCAGAGCAACTACCAATAAGATATGTAACTAACGCCATTTTTTTTCTTTATAAATATACGATTTGAGTAAATAATCTAATTATTATTTTTTATGGCATCTCATCAAAAATCTTTTCAATTTTATTTCCTGAACTTGCGATTATCCAATTTCCGCTTTCTTTTCTTAGTTGGAGGGCATAATCTCTGAGAGTGTCGAGGTCTGTAACACCATCTTCAACTTTCTGATTAAACTTTTTTGCAAACTTCTGAAACCAACCTGGCCCATTATATGAAGCGTAAGCAAAGTTGAAATATAATTTTGGGTCGCTCATAACAATATTTCTAGCTTCATCTGAGAGATAACGATTTGATGAGTCAATGAATTGTGGTTCCATTATTTGAGCAATCAAATCAAATAATCTATTCTTCAATTCAGGGTTATCCTCCAACATATAATTGTATTTCCATTTATTCTTAGCATCTTCAGCGTCGATTAATCTCCAAAACTCTACTCCCGCAGATGAGTTTTTCTCTTGTTCACCTGTTTTTCTATCCATTCCGAACAAGGTTTCTCCACTTTTACCAACCCAAGAAAATTTACCTGGATTCTTTTCTCTCATAATAGGATGATAATAACCACCCTCTAGTTTGTTTGTAATTGTCTCCACAGCATCCCTAAAATCTAAACTTGAGCTGATTGGACTATAATTTGACTGACGTTCTGTTTTGACTTTACCCAAATCACTGTCTTGGAAATTTTGTTCAATTAAATTTTCTATCAAAGCTTTCATCTCCTCACTTCCGAAAACTCCTGTCTGAGTCATTTGATTTTTTTCTTGAAATTTCTTGGTTGCTTCTTCGGTTTCTTGCCCAAATTTCCCATCAATACCCCATTTAGGTAATGAATGTCCTAAAATTTGTAATCCTTTTTGTATTTCTTCAACGTCTGAAGAGTATGGTGTTTTCTGACCAGGGGTGTATTCATATTTTACCTCATTTTCCATTATGTCATTCAACTTAGAAAGATATGTTGAGTTTGAAATAGCATCAGAAACGGTAGGTTCTTTACCCAAAGATTTAGATAATTTATCAATAGCGTTTATGAATTTTTCCGCATCATCTACCTGTTCAAACAAGGCAGGTTTCTTCATTTTAGTTTCACCAATCTTTCTTTCAACTGAAAGTTCTTTGTCTTTAATCTTGTTCTTCTCATCGAATAGTTTTCCAATATGTCCTGACCTTCTCAAATATTTAAAAACTAAATTCTCATAAGAGAATTCTCCATCTTTGTTAAGACCCGATTGACGATAGTCTTTCAACTTGTCTTTTATCTTTTTAAGATTTTCGGCATCACCCTCTGATTTGGCATTATCAATTGCATCATCAATTTTGTCAGTCCAACACTTTATCTTGGTTTTGAGAACTGACATATCAATATTCTTATGTGTTTTGGTTGGTCTATGAATCCACTCATCATTCATTACAGAATAAACACCGTCACTATGCGATTCATCAGAAAGTCCTTGAGCATATAACTCAACATCATATCCAAAGATTTTAATATTGTGTTTGTCGTTGAATAGTTTTTTCTTTAAATCAAAAAGTTCCTTATAAAGTTCTTCTTGTTTACCATATCTTTCAAAATCGATTATAACGTGTAAGTCGAAATCAGAATATTCTGACCAGTTGAAGTTTGCTAATGACCCCATTAGATAAATGTCATCAACAAAAATATCATCCCCTAAATCATCAATAAACTCTTCAGAGATACGCATAAGAGCTTTCCTAACTTTAGGTATTAATATTGCTTTTTTGGGGTCCTCACAATTTTTCCACACTTTAGGGTTGAGGGTTTCTTTAATAGAAAAACTATCTAAAATTTTTTTATAACTATCCATCCTTAATAAATAGTTGGATTGTTATAGTTTTTTATACTTAAACTTTTTTGAGATATCTGTTGTAAAAAATTTTCCTTGTGATTCTGCTCTTCTGAATTGAGTATATGATTGGTGGGGAACCTCTTCATACTCATATTTGAGTCCGTTGTTAAATTCTACTACTAATTTTTTTGTTTCAGTGTCGTATTCAGTTTTCTTGATATTGGAAGATTTGATTTCATTAATAATCTTCGTTCCTTTGATTTCTTCTTTAGTTATCGCCATCGTTAAGGGGTGTTAATGAATCAATTTTATCCATTTTTGATTGAAAATAAAGTAAAAAATCTTCATCGGAAACTTCAAACCCATACTTACGTAATTTTTTCTTTGTCTCGTTCATTAAATGAGAAATCTCAGCCCTTAATTCAAATAGTCTTGGGGGACCTGTTCTTATTCTCTCAATACTTTTTTCAGTGTGACCCAACTCTTTCAGAAGTAATCTGATTGCTAAATATTTCTCCAAAATTTCAGGTGTAAAGGATGACTCCTCAATAAATTTTTTCCATACCTCCATGTTTATAAATAGATTTGTTATGGAAAGAATTTCAAAACTTTTTACTATTTAATATTATCATGACATCTATCGAAAAAATTATAAAAAAACTTTTGTTTGAAGTTAGAACCCAACAAAAAGGTGAATTCAATCGTGGAATGGAACATAGAATCTATTCTTCAAAATACAATCCTGATAGATTATTCAAAGTTGGAGATGAGGGTGTTCTACATTGGGTAAAAGTTTTCCGTTCAAATCCTGATATTTTTGCAAAAGTTTTTAGAACAGGTAAAATAAATAATAATGAAGTTCGTGGAACCTACTACGCCGAAATCGAAAAATTACAAACTGATAGAGTAATAAAAGAGTGGGAACAAATGGAGGAAAAACTTGAGGAGATTGGAGTAATTGATTCTGAAGATGGGGCTTTCGGTAGAGATATCACAGACATTTATACAAACCATGGACATGACCAAAAAACTATTTCGGAGATAGCAAAGAAATTAAACGAATATGACAGAGACACATATAATCTTTTCATAAAGTATTTTAAACTTTTCAAGGATTGTGAAAAATCTATTGAAAAAATTGTGGGTCACGAAACTTTAGTTGATGCCCACCGATACAATTTTGGTTATGGCTCTGATGGAAAACTAAAATGTTTGGATATATAACCATGGATTCAAAAGAAACATTTCTATTTCACGGTAATATTGATGTTAGTCCCATATTGGACATTGTTAAAATAAATAATTTAGATTGGGACGAGTTTACGGATAGGCAAGAAAAATTTCTTGTCCATTCTCAAACAAAGACAATACCTATCATTTTTGATAAGAACTTCAATTTCGATTCATTCAAAATTCATTTGACAAATCTTTTTCCTCTTTTTGAGACTGAAGTCTTGAAAATTGAAAATTTTATTAGGGAAACTATAAATGAGGAGGGTAAAATATTGAGAGCAATTCTTGTTAATTTACCATCAGGTAAATCAATACCCTCTCACGTAGATTCTGGACCATCTTTAGTTTATTGTAGAAGAATACACATACCTATCCAAACAAATGAAAAATGTTTTTTTACAGTCGGTGACGATAAAAAGAATCTAAAATTAGGAGAAATTTGGGAAATCAATAACGATAAAAAAATGCATTCAGTTGATAACTTTGGCGATGATGACAGAGTTCATTTGATTGTTGATTGGGTGAAATCGTCTTTTTTAAATCCATGATATCAAAAGAAAGTAAAATAATTCTATTATTACCACCCAAGACTGCTTCAATGTCGATTGCTGACGCATTTAAAAGAAGTAGAATTAGTTTTGATAGACCGAACAAGATTGTAGAATACCCAATATTTCATCCCAAACTTTCTGAAATTTGCGAAATATATGACATAAAGAATGTTGATGAATTTAATATAATTCAATTCACTCGGGACCCTTATCACAGATTCGTATCATCTTATTATCACCTGAACAAAATAACACCAACTAATAAAAATATAACTTTTGAGGGAATGAACTTCAATGAGTTTGTTTTACACATACACAAATGTAAATCATCAAAAAATTTTGTAAAAAAACTTTTCGGAAACGATTCTCATTATCATGAAAATTTACGAATGAAAAGGAGTTGGTCAGGTGTTAGAATGTTTGATGAACAAATAACATATAATGATTTAGGTTTAACAGTCAATTATTTTAAGATAGAGGATTTATCTAATAATTTAAAAATAATCGAAAATATGATTAGTTCGGAACTACCAAGAGTAAATTTTCTGAACGAAAATCCTATGAAAATTGATTATGATAGTCTTTTGGTTACTGAGACGAAAGAAATTATCTACAAACATTTTATGTCTGATTTTCAAATTTTAAATTATTGAAAAACCCCCACCGAAGTGAGGGTTAGTTTTTAAAGGAGACTAATTCTTTTCTTTTCTTGTTTCTTGTAATTAGGAACGAATACTGTAAGTAATCCATCTTCTATTGTAGCTTCGATAGATGAAGCATCATAATCATCTCCAATTTTAAATTGTTTCAAAACAGTTTTTTTCTTTTCTTCATTATTAAGTTTATATGTTCTTTTACCTTCAATATGAAGAACTCCGCCTTCCATTTCAACTTTGAGGTTAGACTTATTGAATCCTGGTGCCTCAAAGAACAGGTATGCTCCGTCTTTGGTGTGGTTGATTTCATAAAGTTCACCTTCTGAATCATTTTTCACAAGCGTTGTGGTGTAATTGTAATTTCTTCCTCTATTGTTGAAGAAAGTGTCAAACAATTCGTTCAATTCTGAATTTCCGTAAATCATAATTTTAATTTTTTGTTTTAAATTTATTATTTATATTTGTAGTAATCAAGTTCGATGCCACTTGATTCTTTCTGTAATTTTTTCAGTTCTTTTCTTTCCTTAATGTCAATATGACATATAAAAAAATAAAATCTGACAATTTGTCAAAATGTTTGGCAGTGTCTGATTTTTGATACATCTTTGTAAAAATTAATTAACTATGAACGATTTGATGGACGACGACGAAACAATGAAAAGTAAGAAACAAAAACAGAATTCAGACAGTAGCACTCCTGTCTTGGATAACTTCAGTAGAGACTTGAATAAACTTGCAGAACAAGGTAAGTTGGACCCTGTTATCGGTAGAGATAGAGAGATACTCCGTATTGCTCAGATTCTTTCCCGTCGTAAGAAAAACAATCCAATTATTGTTGGAGAACCTGGTTGTGGTAAGACCGCACTTGTTGAGGGTCTCGCAATTAAAATTGTGAATGGTGAGTGTCCAAGAAATCTTGTGGACAAAAGAATTGTAAACCTTGATTTGACTTCTGTGGTTGCGGGAACAAAATACCGTGGTCAATTTGAGGAGAGAATGAAGGTGATTATCGAAGAGCTTCAAGCAAATCCGAATATCATCGTATTCATCGATGAAATCCATACCCTTGTTGGTTCAGGCAACTCAGCTGGTTCTATGGATGGTTCTAACATTTTCAAACCAGCATTATCTCGTGGTGAACTTCAATGTATTGGAGCAACTACTTTGGATGAGTTCCGTAAAAACATTGAGAAAGACGGAGCTTTGGAACGTAGATTCCAAAAGGTTGTAGTTGAACCATCTTCAGTTGTAGAAACAATCCAAATTCTTAAGAATGTTCGAGACAAATATGAATCTTATCACAAGGTTTCATATACAGATGAGGTTATCGAAACCTGTGTTAAACTTGCTGACCGATATATTACTGACCGTGAATTCCCCGATAAAGCATTTGACATCTTGGATGAAGTTGGAGCTCGTATGCAAACCGAACTCAAAGTTCCTCCAGTAATCGAGGACCTCAAGAAGAAAGCGGCTGAAATCAAACAACAAAAAATAGATGTTGTTAAAAAACAGAATTACGAACAAGCGGCTCAACTCAGAGACAAAGAGAAAAAATTGTTAGACAAACTTGAGTCTGAAAAGACTAAGTTTGAAGAACAACTTATCAAAGACAAACAAAAGATTAGTCTTGAGGATGTATATGATGTTGTTTCTAACATGACAAAAATCCCTGTCAACAAAATGAGTCTTGATGATTCGAAAGCACTTATCAACTTAGATAAGGAGTTGATTGGTAAGGTAATTGGACAGGACGCTGCAGTCATCAAGATTGCAAAAGCAATTAAGAGAAATCGTCTTGGTATCAAAGACCCCAATCGTCCAATCGGTTCATTCGTATTCCTTGGTTCAACAGGTGTTGGTAAAACTCACTTGGCCAAACAATTAGCAAAAGAAATGTTTGGCTCTGAAGATTCACTTATCCGTGTGGATATGTCTGAATACCAAGAAAAACACACAGTATCTAAATTGGTGGGGGCTCCTCCAGGTTATGTGGGATACGAAGAAGGTGGACAATTAACTGAAAAGGTTAAAAACAAACCATATTCTGTTATCCTATTCGATGAAGTTGAAAAGGCTCACAAAGATGTGTTCACAGTATTACTCCAAATCTTAGATGATGGTCACGTTACCGATAGTCTTGGACGTAAGATTAACTTCAAGAATACATTGATTATCCTAACTTCCAACTTGGGTGTTAAAAAACTCCAGGACTTCGGAACTGGTATCGGTTTCTCTAACAGCACCTACGGAAACGATGAGGCTAAGAAACAAGTGTTGATGAAAGAGATGAAGAATTTCTTCTCTCCTGAGTTCTTGAATCGTATTGATGATACAATTGTATTCAACTCATTAACTCCTGAGGACATTAAGAAAATTACTGAGATTGAACTGAAGAAACTTGTGTCTCGTCTTGATGAGATGAAATTCACAATTACCTACGACGAAACCTTGGTTGACTATTTGGCTAAAGTTGGATTCGATGAATTGTATGGAGCTCGTCCTTTGAAAAGAGCAATTCAAGACAAAGTTGAAGACCTATTATCTGAAGAAGTATTGACAGGTAAGATGATTGAAAACAAATCCTATCAAATTAAAGTTGATGGTGAAGAAGTTAAAGTCACAAAAAAAGGTAGATAATCAAAAGGGGAATTTATTCCCCTTTTTTTGTATTTATATATGTGAGAGCACTAATTAGAAAAATATTGAAAGAGGAAGTAAAAGACGGAAAGGTTATCTGTGATGGTTGCGGTTGGTCTTGGGATTTAACTGACGGTGGTGATGACAAATACATTTGTCACAAATGCGGTCATGATAATACACCAAAACCTCAATCTAATTTTCACAAAATTTTAGAAAAAGCTAAAGCAAATTTTCCTAAAGAATTGCATGGTAAAGTAGATGAAATTGGTCAATTTATTGTAGATTATATTAAAGACCATAATTTCAATGTTAAATTTTTAAATTCTTGTCGTGTAGGGTTTTCTGGTGTCAGAACAAAAAATGAAGTTATAATTTGCTCACCAAATTCAATGACTACTCTTGGAGATTTTATTTACACAATATTTCATGAAATAAGACACGAAGAGCAAATTCGTGACCTTAAAATGAGTAATCCACTTACCGATTATGATTTGGAGGACTTTGAAAAATTGTCTGAAAAATATTGGGAAATGGAACTTGATGCAGACCAATACGCAAAACAAATGATAGCCAAACTTGTAATGAATTTTAAGTTTCCAATGGACGTATCTAAACAAAATTTCAAACTATCAGCATACATCCAAAACTATCCCTCTATGTCTAAAATGATTAGACAACAATTACAGGCAATTGTTATGAGTATTATCCAAATGAAAAAATCGGGTGAGGAATTTACAGATATATCCGACCACCCGATGGTAAAAAATCATTTAGATAAATTGGAGGACTTCATTTAAAAAACCATCCGATTTCTCCAATTATACTCTACAGCTTTTTTGTAATGTAATTTATTTCCCAATAGTTCAATCATTTTCCTACCCATTTCAATTCCGTTGAATACATCTTCAACAACGACATATTCATTTCTACTATGGTATTCGTAATATCCTATAGAAAAGTTAATACAAGAGAAATTGAACTTACCTCTCAAGGCATAAACGTCTGTGTATGGATGAACCATATAATCCATATCTTCTTTTACCATACCTTCGGTTAGAACCTTATCACAAACCTCAAAAAATTCAGAGTCTCTGTCAAATAAAATTTGACCAAAACATTTTTCGGTAATCATCCAGTTTTCAGGTGCGTCGAATTGAATACCATATCCCACATTTTTGAAAAACTCAGGGTCTGATTTATTCGACCCATGACATCCTGTTTCTTCAGAAACAAAAAATGCTGCTTTCAAATTTGGAAGTTCTTTCAATAAGGTCAAACAAGCAAAAACACCGCATTTGTCATCACCACCAATACCAACAGGTAATCCAATATTATCATAAGCTTTCAATGATAATTTTTCTTCTCCTTGAGCATTAGGTAGAAATTCTTCTCGGATGTTTAGATTGCAAATTTCGTGAACAGTATCAGTGTGAGATATAACACAAGGAAAATGAAAGTCTTCAGGTAATTCTTGTGATTCTTGTTTAGTCGCATAAACATTATTGTGTGTGTCTTTATAAAATGGAATATTGTTTTCAGTTAACCAATTGGTTAAATATTCAACCATCAAATCTTCTTTATAAGTTTGGGTAGGAACACTTAAAACCTCTTTTAAAAAATCTATATTTTTTGTCATATCACAAAGATACGAAAAAATTAGATTTCATCAAAATTAAATAATGTCGGCTGATAAAGTAAGTGATAGAAATTTTCCTCTGAAAGTTTCATGTCTCGAGATTTCAAGTCTTTTGATAATCTGACGAGAATCCTGTTGGGGTTTTTTTCAAACCCTTGAACTCTGAATCTAACGTCTGTCTTTTTAGGTAAAGTATACCATCTTTCAAAATTAAATTTCTTCAAGATTCTTTCGGTCATTTTCAGATAGGAATCTAAATCGAAACCCTCTCGTTCAAAATCTTCTGTTATACTGTCTAAAATCTTATCTAAACTTCTTGAAACCCCTCTATTGAAAGAGACATCATCGAAGTTGTCCGAATCTTGATATTCATAAGAGCTTTCATACCATCCACCGAAATTAGGTTTGTTGTCTTCAATAATTTTTGTCAAAACCCCTTTTATCGGCAAATGGAATGAATTTGTTCTGATATACCACATTATTAAATTACCCACCGTTGTTTTCAAACCATCATTCGGAACAAAATTGAAGTCAAATTTCTTGAAATAATTTTCAAGTTCTTGATTTATGGAATTTCTTGCCGTTGTTAACATTTCAGAATTTTTTTCACTGTGGAACTCATTAAGAATATCCTGTGTTGGATGATTAAAATTATCATACATTTTGTGAGCCAACCCTTTTCGAAATTCGTCATCATCCAAATTAAAATTTCTATTATATATCAATTTTGATATTTGTTCAAGTTTTTCCAAATTATCCTCATCAAAACTAACAAATACGTCATAACCCTCCAAGAAATTTTCTTTAACAGTATACCAATCAATCATTTCATAATCACTGTAATGTGAATTTATATTTTTCAAGAACCAAACATCGTTCTCATCCATTTCCATCAATTCGAAGAACTTATCTTCATCACCAAAATCCAAATAAATCACACTCTGACCGAGATTACTAGAATTTACCCTAACGTCACGAATATTTGGGTCCATACCAGTCAATTCATAACCACTGATATTTCCTTTTACAAAATTTTTGAGTGCGAAAAAAGTGTCCAATATTTCCATGTCTATATAAATACAATTTTTGTTTGGAATTTATCTATTTATTCTTATCTTTGTATTCGTTCATTGAAATTATGGGGATGTCCAGGTATTGATTGCAATACTTAGGGTATGCAGGCACGTAGTCAGAATTCATCTATGACTTAAATCCACGGTGAAGAAAATTAACTGGCAACACTTTTGCTAAAATGGCTACTTTAGGCTTAATCGCTGAAGAAGCTCCAGTTGTAGCTTAATTTAAGTAACAACTACTCGGGTCGGTTAGGACATATAACCTAGGAACAGAAGTCCAATATACGGGTCACAGGTCGGAGCTCGTTTAAAATAATTTCGAGACCAGGTTGTTTGTAAGTTTGGTTCCCACATACATCGAACTTAATATTTCGTAACATTGAGAAACAATGTTGAACTAAACGTGTAGTCTGTCTGCGTTAATGTTGTAAGACGCGGGTTCGATTCCCGCCATCTCCACCACTTAATTTGATAATCTGAAAAGGTTATCTTATTTTTTTTAAATGGGTAAGATTTGTGATATATGTAGTAACAAATGTTGGGGTAACCCAGGTTACCATGGGAGTTGTTGTTCAATCGAAGAAAGAGATTTCATAATTGGACCTCATTTAGATTCTGAAGAATTCTTGGATAGGTTGAATGAAAAATTTGGTAGAGAGTTTGAGTTCGATGAAATCTTTTATAGTTTCGAAACAGGAAAAAATATTTTTCAGGATAAAACAACTTGGCAGAATCCTGAATCTTATCCCGCACTAAAAATAAATTTCTCAAGTATAAAAAAACCTTGTATTTTTTATAACACACATCTAAAAGCATGTTCAGTTTATGAAATTAGACCTGAAACTTGTCGTAGTTACATGTGTGATTATTTAAAAGATAACATTTGATTTAATAACAATTTCTTAATATATTTCTGAAAAATACAAATACTTATTTTAGAGTGAGGAAAAAAATTATGAATAATTACCGATACCTTATAACGTTTAATACATATTCAAATATAGTAATCCCGATGGCGTAGTGTCTTCGGGATTTTTTATTTATAAACCAAAAAACAAACAAACATGAAAAAATCAATCATGATGTCACTTTTATCCTTATTTGTGACAATTACATCTTTCGGGCAGATAACGAATTCTACCCTGTCTGGTGTGGTAAAAAATGAAAAAGGAGAAGTATTAGTTGGAGCAACTGTTCACGCGGTTCACCAACCTACTGGTTCTGAGTATAAATCAAGCTCAAACAAGTCAGGTGTTTACACAATCCCAGCGGTTCGTGTAGGTGGTCCTTATGTTGTCCATGTAAGTTATGTAGGTTACAAAAAAAATGAAGTAACCGATATTAACACAGCATTAGGTTTAACAACAAACGTGAATTTTGTTTTGATTGAAGATTCAAAATCATTAAAAGAAGTTGTTGTCGTTGGAACAAAAAACAATGTTTTCTCCAAAGACAAAACGGGAGCTAGTCAACAGTTTGGAAGAAGAGAATTGCAAACTATTCCAATCACTGGTGCAAGAACTATCGATGGTATTACAAAATACAATCCTTTCGGTAGTGGTTCATCATTTGGAGCTCAGGATTCTCGTTTAAATAACTTCACTATTGATGGTTCTCAATTTAACAACGGATTTGGATTAGGTTCTTCAGCTCAAGCTGGTGGTAGAACAGGTTCAAGTGCAATTTC
>JACCDP011069044.1_pt1 | contig 19557 bp, 24 predicted proteins | sample 7445841 | NCBI WGS metagenome assembly JACCDP01 (sample SAMN15323441, study PRJNA562643) | freshwater metagenome | isolation source: river surface water | place: USA:Blue River Watershed | collected 2017-08-17
ACTTCTTCCTTCCTTTTTAAAAAATCAAGTCCCATAAATCTTGATAAAACTTGTCCTCGGGCGGTTGGTTTTGAATCAATTAATTCCTCAAGGTTTCCAGATGTGGTTAATATTGTCATTAAAAAATCATCTTTTGTTCCTATGGATTCCTTAATAAACTTCTCTGTTTCCCTTCTTTGTTCACCTGTGAAATTTTGTAATGAACCATCTGCTAATTTTTTAAAGAAGTCCAATTCGGTTTTTACGTTCCATTCCCCTTTTTTGGACATTTTGCGTTCAATTGTTCTTATAATGATATATTCCTCACCATCAATAATTATTTCACCCTTCACGGATACTTTATCTTTATCTGTGAACTTATTGAATATTTCTTCAGCCTTTGTTGTTTTGGTTGTTTCATTGAAGAACAAAAACATAGGTAAGTCAATGGATAAAACTGAATTATGTGACACAATACCATTTGAATAATATTGTCTAACTTCATCTACTTCAATATCATATAAATCTTCCGTCAACCCTTCATTTATAATTGATGTTATCGTTTTATTACCATTAATTGTTTGTATTTCTTGCCCAATTGTTAATTCAGATAAAGGTACAAATCTACCATTTTTAGTTTTTAATTTATGTTTAAACGAACCCTCAATGAATGCTCCATCATCAAAAATAACTTTTAATATTTTACCATTAGGTTCTGTTATTTCACAACCATTAATTTTTTTGTAACCATATGGTGTGTTAACCTTTACACCTAAATCACCGTATTTTGTTATTAATTCATAATACTCTTTTATAGTTATTTTTTTATTCATCTTTTAAATTATTTATATGCATCATTAATTCATCAATATTACTACTAAATAAAAAATTATAGTTATTATTTTTACATAAATCCAATTTTAGTTTTGATTTTCTTTTATAATCTTCTAATATTTTTTTATTCCTATTAGTCGTTTTTACATTAAACATTCCAAAATATTCAATGTATAAATTATACTTAGGTAAATAAAAATCATATTTGTATTTTTTTTGTTCAGGATAGAATTTATCATATATAAAATCAATTTTTAATTCAACTAACCTATCTAATATCAACTTCTCACCTAATGATCTAACAACATAACCGTGTGTCATAAATGTAGTCCCGTAAGATTGTTTATTTTTAACCGAGTATAAATTATTTAAATCAAATTTGATATCTTCTTCTTCACGTTTAAAAACATATTGAAATAATTTAATTTTTGATGTTCCTCTTATAAACTTAGAGTCATATTTTATATTTGATTTTATTTTATTTAAAAATGAATCATAGTCATATGACTTTACTTCATTTATTAAAAAATCATATTTACCATCATAAAGATTAATTTTAAAATATTCATCAATAAAATTTTTAGGACATTTTTTAATTATAGAATCTAATGAAGTGCTTATTTTTAATTTTTGTATTTCATTATAATCTTTTTTATTTTTTAAAGTATTAACCCATTTAGATTGCCTATTTTTAAATATTTCCAAACCTTCAACCTCACCATACTTATCTACACAAGTTTTTAAACTGAATGTTGATTGTTTATTTTTAATTATTTCTTTAGATTCATCTTCACTATACCCTTTTTTTATCCAGTACTCTATCCGACGTATAGAATTGTAAATACCATCCTTATCTTTTTTTTGTTTAAATAATTTTTTACCTTCCAAATCACCATATTTAATAATAAACGCACGTTCAGTATTCATTAAATGTAATTCAGTTTGGATTTTACTTTCTTCTTCTGAATAACCTTTATTTAACCAATATTCAACTAAAGAAGGTTTAATTTGTTTAATTTTTAATTCAGCACCATCTTTAGTCATTCCTCGTTTAATCCAATAATCAACACTAAATGCGGAACCTTTTATTATTTCAATACCATTCTCCTTTAATACACGATTAATAACCGAACCATCACATTTATATGTTAATGATATATCTTTAATTGATTCCATGTTATTGACGTACCTGTTTATAATACATTCAATATCTTCTTGTTTAAAAACTTTTTTACCCATACCTATAAATATCACAGGTAAAAGTAAAATTCATTTTTTTTTTAATTATTTTAACTCGTCAGGTAAAAACCCCAATTTATCAACTATGTAATCAACATCATATTCAACATCAATTAACGTATTATATCTAACACATTTACCCCCAAAATTACTGGGAGACGATTCAATAACAACCAATCCATTTAACTTATCAAAATCTAATTTTTGGTTCTCCCCATATGATAAAAAGTTGGAGAATTCAATGTTTTTGATGTACCATTTTTTAAATGCAGTTACTTCATCTTCATTCTCCTTTAACTTTTGTTCAATTAAATCATTATGTTGTAAGATTTTATCTGTATAATCATCATAATTTTTGTTTTTAAGATATTTTTTTAGCAAATCAACTTGATAATTCACATCCATTAAATTCATTGTAACATCAACACTTTGTTCAACATCATCTTGTGATGTTTTTACTTTTGTTAACACATTTACATTTGTTGTGTTATACTTTTTTTGGAAATAATGTTTGACGCTTTTTATTTTGTCTGTTGTAAAATTATCGGCAGTATCTTCCCATAATACTTGTATTACTGGATTTTTTAATTGTGCAAAATCAATATCATTAATCATATGATTATAATTAAAAGGTTTTTTTGGATTAAATAAGTTCTGTTGGTTCGGATCCTTCTTCTGTTGTGTTAACTTCTTCATCACTAATTAAATCAGTTGTTGTTTCACCTGACATTGCTGCGAATTTCTCCTTCATAAGTTCCATTTGTTCACCAAAAGCAGCTTCCCATAATTTTTGAATTCTACGTTCTTGTTGTTTAATGTTCGCATTTCTTTTTGCAACCTTCTTTTTGTGCTCTTTTGCTCTTTTGCCCATCTTAATTAAAATTTAAATTATTATTTATCTATTTTCTTCAAACCATTCAACAATCGCATTGATTGCCCAAACCGCACCTGATGATAAAATCCCATCAAAAAACCAAGATACCATCGGTGTTGTATCAAATATATGTTTTGTTGGTGAATATATCAATACCGATAAAACCCACCCACCATGAAATGCAAAGCACATCGGACAGGATAAGATTCCTGAAATAAAATTACCCAATCCGTTCAAAGGTAACCTACTATCACCCCATCGTTTAAATGAATCCCTTAACCCTTGGAATATGGAACCATATACCATTATATTCATTAACCCATAACTTAAAATAAACCACACTAAAATTTCCATAACTATCTATATAAATCATCATTTAGGTTGGAACCCCCATGTAATCTGGCAGGTATATTCCCTGTGTATTTTGGTTGTTCCAACAATTTTTTATCCATTTCTTTTATTTTATTTTTTAATTCCCTTATTTCTGTATTTAAATTTTTTATTGTGTCTTGAAGCATTTTTGTTTTATCATTTGGTGAATCTTTAATCACTTCAACTTCCTTTATAACTTCAACAGGAACTTCTTTTATAATTTCAACTTCTTTAATTACTTCTACTTCTTTTATAATTTCAACTTCTTTAATTATTTCAACGGGTGGTTTGTCTAAAACTTCGTCTAAATTACGTCTAAGTTCGTCTAAATTTTTATCTTTTTTAGACATTTCTTCTTCCAACTTGGCAATAATTCCGCCAAGTTCATCTTCCGTTGTTTTGTCACTAATATATTCAATTTTTGTGACAATTTTATCAACCTCTTTAATTACTTCAACCGGTATTTCTTTAATAACTTCTATTTCCTTAATTACTTCAACCGGTACTTCTTTAATAACTTCTATTTCCTTAATTACTTCAACCGGTACTTCTTTTATAACTTCAACTTCTTTAATAACTTCTATTTCCTTTATTACCTCAACAATTCTATCAACAGGAACTTCCACTCGTTTCTCAACAATAACTTCTTTTATTATGTGTTTTTGTTCAATTTCACCTGTTTTTAAGTGATTTTTACCATCATTAGGTGTTTTACCCAAAAAACCATATTTTTTTATGTCAAAACCTTGTCTAAAACAATCAAATATAAACTTATCAATATCTTCAATTTCATTTGCATCACAAAATGCAGACACCGCCTGCATTGTTGCTTTATCAAATATAAATTCACCACCCATTAAAACTTATTAATTAAATCTTTATCCGATATGATAACATTATCCACATTAAAAGTTGAATCTATTTCTTTTATTTTATCTTTAATGGAATCAAACTCATACCAAACCATTGAACATTCAGATTTTGGTTCATATACATTATCAACTAAGTATTGAACAATGGTGTTATCTTCAAGTGTTATGAATCCATGTGCATATCCTCTTGGAACAATTATTTCATCACCAGCATTCATTTCAAAAAAATCAACAACTCCGTCATTTGAATATTCCCTCATATCATAAACAAAATCTAAAATTCTACCATTAATAACTTTAATTAATTTTGCTTGGGCAAATTCACCTTTTTGGTAATGAAGTCCTCTTAGTGTATGTTTTTTTGGATTAACACTAATATTACTTTGTAACCATTCCTTATCTAATGTTTTTAAAGATAACGGACTAAATGAACCTCTATGATCTAAAAAAATATTTGTATTTAATCTTCTTGCGATTTCCATATTAGTAATTTATTAATTGTTCTAAACCAGATTCAATATCCTCAAATGATTTAATCGTGAATTTTAAAAATGGTTTTGGGTTGTGTAAATCAGTATAAGTATATTTTTTGGTTCCAAAATCATAAGTTCCAAAACCGTGATTTCGGATATTCTCCCCCATATTATTTTGAATTGTTGAACCTATCATAAAACCTTTACCTGTTTTAAAATTAAACTCTTGTCTTTTGTGAATATCACCACATAGAACAATATCTAACCCGTCAAACTTAGAAATATCATAAGCATGATCACCAAAATCAAAACCAAGATCTGTCGTCATCCCTTGTATTGGTCCGTGAAATAAACCAACCTTAATACCTTTTGCTTCTGTAATATCAGGTGGAATATTTCCTTGGTACTGTGAATAAACACACCAACTAATGTTATCATCTTCATAAACACCCCTATCCTTATAATAAACAATATTTGAATTATTTAATGAATTAATGATTGGTGTTAGAGCATCCATTCGCTCAACGTTATTTGTTAAGAAATCGTGGTTTCCAGGAATAATGATAGTTTTTGCAATCTTTGAACATTCAATCAATAACCAATTAACCATATCTATAAGTTCAGGTGTTAATTGATTTTTAGAATGTACCATGTCGCCTGTAAAAATTATCCTATCAGGTTTAATTTCATTCCATTGATTGATTGCATCTTCTAGAATCATCTTATATAAATCATGATCCTTAAATAATCTTATATGTAAGTCACTAAAATGTACTATTTTATTAATCATTTGTTTGGTTTTTTTGTTCCACAATATACTTCAAATGGGGGTGAATATGGATCATCACGTTTTGGAAATGGGTTTGCTGGTCTCGGTGATGTACGTGGTATATCAATTGATGGTTCATCTTTAACTTCACCCATCTTCTCCACTATTGGAGCAATATCAATATGTTTGTTCTCCAACTTCCCATGTAGATAACCCTCCATCCAAATATAAAATTCCTTATAATTCATATTCCCATATTATATAAATTCGCCAATATCAACCGAGCCATTTTAAATTCCTTAACCCGATTCAATTTTAACCCATAAGTGTGTGCAACCACAACAAGATATGGATGCACATCACTATATTTCATTTTACCTATTTCCATTTTAAAAAAGTTCAAAATCTTCATTAACATAACCACAATCATCACATCTGTAAGTGGGGAACGGAACTATCGTGTCCTCAGAATTTCCCGTTAACAACTTGGGTATTTTTTTAAGTAGTGTAACTTCCTTAAAATATTTGCAAGCACATTTCTCACATTGAATTGTTTTTTGTTCTTTAATATTAATTTTTGGTTGTGTAATATCTTCCATATTTAGTAATTTACTATTTCTTCTTCCTCATTTGTGTATTTTTGTTTTAACATTTCAGTATTAAACTGAAACTCGTCCGATAATGTACTTTCAGAACCTCCTTTAATATTATCTTCGTACATAATATCGTTAAAATGTGCTAGAATTTCTTCTTCAGATTTCCCTTCAAGTTCAGGATAATCTTCTAAGTTAATTTCAATTGGACCATAAGCCTCGTAAACCTGATAGGTTTTTGTCATGTAAAGTTTCATTTTATTATATATTTTATGTTTATTTTACCGATACCTGTATAATCCCAACTTGTATTATAACTCCATGCTAATGTAATGTAAGTTTCCATAATTAATTATAATTTATTTTTTTAATTTAGTCAAATAATCAGACATATTCATATCTAAAATTGTATTTAATACTTTTTTGTTGATTCTAAATTCCTCAAACTTTCCTGTTTCTTTAACCAACACAATAATACAACCATACACCTTCATATTCTCAAATTCAGTACCTTTTAACATATCCAACAATAATTTACAATAGAAGGGTAATTGTGTTGAATAATGTCCAAGTGCAGTATCATCCAACTCTTGGAATGGTGGTTTCATTTTTTTTGTAAAGTAATTTGCTTCAAAATTTTTAGGTTTATTTGTCTTATAATCCGTACATACAAATCCTATTTCAGTCTTATCCTTATTATAAATTAACCATAACTTATCGGGAGCACCTGTGTAACCCAATTCGGGTGAACCTAAAATCATTTCAGTATCTAACAAGACAGCACCTCGTTCTTTCATAAGTGATAAGAAATCGGTACCAGCAAACACCATGTAATCACTTTTTAATATTTGTTCAAAATCACATTCAAATATTGGTTGTCTAACTTCTTTATCTATACCAAACATTTCAAGTGAAGTTCGTTCCAAAATAAAGTGTGTCCTACTTCCAATATTTATTGAATAATCGGCAGCTGCTTTCCATTCATCTAAAAGTCGTTTTTGTTCTGCAGGATCACCTTTTGCCTTTTTATATGAAACCCCTTCAGAATCAAACTCATTATAAAACAACTTCATAATCTTTGACACCGAAGGCCAATCAGATCTCAACACACCATCTTTATCCAACATAGTATATGTGTGTGTATCTTCAACAAAAGATAACTTTATTTCTTCTTGTCTTTTAGAAATAACATTTCTTATTTTTTTTGCAACATCATTTAAATCCATTAATCCCTATCCTTAACATAATAATTGTTTATATCACCCCTTAAATCACACACATCCTTATCTTTTGGTAACTTTACCAGTTTAACCCTTCCATATAAATTCCCACCATTTAACTTATCATAAATGTTTTTTGCATCACCATAAGCATCACCATCCAAACAAACAATGATGTTCTTTTTTGCCTTTGTGTATAACATTTCCCATAGGTTATCATTCACATATTTACCTAATAATGCTATTGAATTATCCAAAAAGAACCCATCAAACACACCTTCAACAAGGTATATATCCTTCTTCCAATCAATTAAACTTTCATTAAAAATTAAAAAATCTTTTGCAGCTTCTGGGTTTTTATATTTTAGTTTAGCTCTATTATTCCAACTTCTACCAACAAAATAGTTAAGTTCACCCTTTTTATTATATGAAGGTACTATGATACGTCCAGAATATTCACCATCCATACAAATACCAATACTATATTTATTAATTATTTCTTCATTAATTCCCCTCTTTTTTAAATAATTAAACGCTTCCTTCCTTGGTAGATGTAGTGGATGTATTTCATCCAATTTTTTATACTCTTTGGGTAATTCTAATTTTTTGTATACCTTCTCCTTCTTCTCTAACTTATCGGGACGAATAAGTGTGTATGTTTTTTTATCTTTTTTTGAACCAAACTGATCAATTAACTTCCCTAAATGTCCGTGGGTGTCGTGTGTGTCCGCACAACTCCAACATTTGTAAATATGATTGAAGTAATTTATTTCTAAATTCCCCTTACCATCTGTTTTTGATAAACCTTTTATTTCATATGAGCAAACGGGACAATCAACAGATATCTGTCCACTATATTCATTAACACTTTTTGGTTCGCCAAATATATTTAAAATTAAATCAACCAATAACGATTCATCATCCATATATGAAATATAACGTTAATGATTGTGTTTGTCAAATAATAATTAAAAAACCCACCTTTATGGGGTGGGTTATTAAAATTAGTTTACATTTTTTATTCTAAAGATCTTAAAACATTAACTCCGTTATAATCTTCAATTTTAAACTTATCAGTGGTACCATAAACACCTAAACAATCTTTAATTGTAAACTCACCACTTTCAGTCTTATCTTCAGGTATGATAGTAAATGTGTAAGTATCTTCACCGTTATTTAACTTTAAAAGTTTTTTAGATTCTTCAGTTAATTTATTTAATTTACCGTCACAAGATTGCCAATATATGTCAGTATCAACAACACCACTTTCTTTTAAGAATCGTTTTTCTAAAAATATATTAGTATTGTGTAAATATCTTATTTTACTTTGACTTCTTCTCACTACAAAAATTATTTACAATATTTATCGTATAATGCCTGTGACTCTTCTTTAGTTAATGTGTATTTTCCGTTTCCTGTTGGGAATAGGATGTATTTTCCATTTTCGTGTCTTTTACAAGCAAACTCATTATAAGTACCATCACTATGTGTCGGTAACATAACCACGGTACCATATTCTGATTTTCTTATTTTAGCATCTCCTAATATTTTTAATCCGTTACTTAATGTTGCACCAGCACTTACATTTGTACCTCCCCCACCAGTAACTTCTTCTTGTTCTCTAATAACTCGTTTAACAATACGAGCTAAATCTGATTCGGTTAATCTTATAATTTTTTTCATAGTTTTTAATTTTATTTATAAATATCACCAAGAAGTAAAAAAATACCATTATATTTGTTTTATGAAATTATTTTTATTGTTTTTACTTATTTATTGTGATGCGTTAAGTCAAAACTATGATATTAATTCATATTTTAATGAAATAGTAAATAAAAATGAATTTAATAATAATGTTTCAATTAATAAATGGGACAAAAACATTAAAATTTATATTTGCGATATTACAGAAGATAGTTTATATTCAAATATTATTGATAGTGATGTATTGATATTAAAAAATGAACTAAAAATGATTGTTGCCGAACTAAATGGGTATATTAATAATATCTCTATTGATATTGTCAACGTAAAAGATAGTTCTAACTTTTTAATTTACTTAGGTTCTCAAAATTGGTATAACTCCTGTATCCCTAAAAGTATTAATTACACTAAAAATAATTTAGGGTTGTTTATGGTTTCTAAATCAAATAACGTTATTACTAAAGGTACAATGTATGTGGATATGTATCGCACTAAAAATATATTAGAAAAAAAACATCTTCTAAGAGAAGAACTAACACAGTCTTTAGGGTTGTTTAACGATTCTTGGTTGTATCCTGAAAGTATTTTTTATCAAGGGTGGTCAACAGTTACGGAATATTCAGAAATTGATAAGAAAATAATTAAAAAACTTTATAATTAATTACCAAATTTTTTCTTGTTTCATATACCCTAAAACACAAGTATATGAATCCGCCATGTCAAAACATTCTTTTTTAAGTGTATTGTTTTTTGTATAATGCCATGTGATTTGAGGTTCTTTATCAGCTACTTTCCTCCAAACTATTTCTTTTTTATCTATATCTTTTGGAAGCCCACCGAATAATACGTGTTTACCTTTGTCGTTTTGTTGTACCAAGTCAGGCCAAGCAAATTTACGTGAGTTATATGTCGAAATAAAGGAAGGTACCACACCTAAAATATCATAAATTGATTTTGTTATCATTGAGTTATACCTTAATAAGGTACCAACTGTCCATATGTTATTTGAGTTAAGTAATGGTTCTTCTATTACAACACTAGTAATACCCATACCAACATAACCTTCCAATTTTTGTTCAAACGCCCTAACTTTTAAAATAAGTTCTTCAATTTTATCTTCGGGTTTTGGTTTTATTACAGGTGAGAAGTGTGTTAATTCCAATAATTCTTGTGTTTGGATATCAAATAACGAACATCCAATTGTACGTGTTGATACGTCTAAACCCAACACTTTTGGTGAGTTTTGTAGTTTTGATTCTTTCATATATTTTTATTTTTTAATAGTAAGCCCATTTAAACCCTCCTGCTGTTTTTTGACTTTTAACTCCTCTACAAACTTCGGAAATATGTCTAATTTGTAAAGTCTTTTGTGCCTCACTTATTGAATCCCATATTTTAATTATATTACCTTCCAAATCCATTTGTTTAACTTTTCTTTTACAAGTAGAAGCGTCTGATAATTTTTTTCTCATTTCTTCATCAAACTTTTTATCTTTATTCGGTGAATTTCTACCTTTTAAAGATTTTGATAAGTTTTTTTTATGTTGTTCGGTTCTTTCTTTCCCATTATTTAACCACGGTATTGGTTTTCCTTTTTTTGTGTTAGACATTTTTAATTTAGATTCTTCTGTATGTTTTCTTCCCTTAGTTGATGGTGGTTGATCACCACCGTTAGTTCCATTTGTTAATTTACAACCTATAAATTTAAAATAAGATATATAAAATTTTTCCCAATATTGCCATTCTATTTGTTCCACAATATCAATTATAATAATATCAATCTCAATATTTTCATTAATCATTTTTCTAACCCACCTATCCTTGTAACTATCATGCAAAAACCTTTCGTTAATATGTCTTCTAAACCTTCTTTTTATATCCGTAGTTTTCCCTATATATCTTAAAATATTATTATTCTTTTCAATAAGCCCATATATAAAAACTTTTTCGTTCATAATAATAAATATCATGATAAACAAAAAAGTTTAGTAATAATGTCTAACACTAAAAATCTAATTTAATAGGATACTGCTGAATCCCCTGTCGTTTCTCAGGTGATTGTATCTTAGAAATAACCATAAGCTCTTTATCTGCATTGTAAAGTGCAACTTCAGTAATATATGGTGGTGTTGTTTTGTTCCACGTCGGATTTGACGAATCAAAGAACTGTGTTTGTCCTAAGTTACACAAAAAGTTCATCACATATATCGTTGCTTGGATATCGGTTTGTATGTTACCAAAAAAGTAATATTCACCACCAAAATTAAATGTTTGTCCTGTTTGATTTAATACAGGTATATCTAAATAATTAGAAAGTTGATATATAGGTGCGGTATCATACATATTTTTTGTTATCTGATAGGTAACACCCGTTAAACTATCAATTGTTAAATACCCACCCACTGTTGTTGCTGAATATTGTGCAGATACGTCTATTTCCTTCCATAGTGTAGGATTTGGACGTGTAGTACCACTTGATACCTTCTGAGCCAATATTTTAATGTCATTTGCAGTAAAACCTGATGGTGTCGTACTTAATGACGAAACCAAAAATGGGAATTCATTACCAAATCTTACAATCACATCCGATGCTCCCGGAAGTAATGATTGGTTATTACCTGATATTTTTGTATAATAATTACAATGTAATGAATTGGTAAATGCTGAACTATTTAAACGATATGTTAAAAATAAAGTTTCAGTTTCACCCGACACCAAACCTTGTGTACCACCCAACACACCATTAAATGTATTTGGTGTGATTAATCCCAATTTAGGTGCTGGTAATGTCCAAGTCCTATTTGATTTATTATTTAATGCTGCAACAATTTCATCATCATCAAAAATAACCATTTTTAAATCAGGAAACACCTTACCTACTCTATTTGGATATCCGTTGGTATTTACATGTGTATCCCACAATTCATAGAATCTAATACCAGGGTTATTAAATGATATATCTTTATTACTTTTAATATATTGTACTTGAAATAAATTAAGTGATGTAAAACCTGATGGGTCGGTATAAAAATCTTCACCCATCGTTGCATTTGGATTTTTATGCCACATCAACCAAGGTAAACTTATTTTAAAGTTCCTTGCTTGTCCTGTATTTCCAGGGTTTGTTTGGTCATAATCTTCCATTGCAAACTTCTCCCCATAAAAGTTATCAATCGCTTGGTTGGTATAATGAATAATCGCAATTGCCTTTTGTTCTTCTGGTGTAACTGAAATATTCTCAGAGAAACTATTAACAAAATACGGATTATATGGTAGTTTTTGTCCATTGTTTGAATTATACCCCAAATACTCTTTTGTTCCTGTATAACCTGTTGATGAATAAAAATTAAAATCTTGATATGTTGAATTGAATGTTCCTGCTGGTGATTCAGTCCACGGAATGTTCATGTTCCAAACTTTAACATCCAATTGTGATATATCACATGATGATTCAAAATTAAACGCATCCATTTCCCAATATGGTTCAGGAGTCGTTGAATCATATAATTGTGTCATTCCTGATGGATAAAACACGACAGAACTATTACCCGTATAACCCATTGTATTAAAATCAGGTAATTGTCTATCAACTTCAATAGTGATTGTTGAACCAGTAGATGTATCACCTGTTACGTTTATAACCTTATATGTAAACATTGGTGAGTTACCACTCAACGGACTTATTGATGATTGTGTAAATAATGTCATAAACATCCCTGAAGTAACCGTCCCCGAAACCGAAGGATTAACTGATGCCGATGAAATTGTTAATGTATTACCCGATGTTAATGTAGTATTATCAACCACAAAATTAGGGTTTATTGTATATGCTGATGTGGTATATAATGTAAACCCACTCGTTGTGTTTCCTGTAAAAAATCCTCTTGGTGCAGCACTATTAAATATGTTATCAATGTATGAAGCATCAAATGGTACACCATATGTTGATCCAGAAGTTGAATCCAAAAATAAAGGATACTTAATATGCATTCTATTTTTTTGTGGTATTGGTGATAAATTCTGAGCGTTATCTTGTGGCATCAACACATTCATATCTGTTAAGTTAATACCATCAACACAATCATAACACACTTCACTATCCCCCACTTGGAAATAGGAAATATCAAACTTACCTTGTGACATCTTCTTCCTTGCAGCATCTGTTATCTTGGTATTAATAAGTGCTGCCGTATTTTTTATAATGTATGCCATATTTTTATAAATATAATATCTTTTATTTTTAACTTACTTGTGTAGTGGATGATGATACCGAACCCGTAGACGATGAACCCGTTACTGGTTTTGGTACTGCCAATTCATAAACTAAAGTACCACCACTTCTTCTATATGTTATTGTTGAACATCCTATCGGTGTCATACTTACACTATTTAATGAAATTGAATCATAAACTGTTGCACTATACGGACAAAGTGATTTAAATATTTTAGTATCAGGTATAGTAACCGATTGTGTTATCGTTCCCGTAATATATCCATCACCAGTTATTGAACATATATATGTTTCTGTATAAGCACTTTCAGTTCTTGTGATATAATTACAAGGTTTTGGTAATATTGTTGATGTTGTTGTTACCGGACTTGTTGTTGGTGTATTAACGGTTGATGTACCATTTGCTTGTATATTTATCACATTTGTTTGTGTTGTGCCAGTTTTTGTTGATGCTTCACCTCTTTTTATAACATTAATTGGTAATACAAAATTAACAGTTTTTGTCGGAGGTAACACAGGTGTAGTTGATACCTTAAATGTATAAGTTCTTGTTTCTGTTAAACCAACATTTGTTACCACTTCATTAATTGGTGATATCACTAATGTATAATTGGTTGGTACTTCTTGTGCTGTTAATACTACAGATTGTGATACAACATTTCCAAAAAAGTCTTTTAAATATGCAGTATATGTTGATGCTTGTAAATTAGTAAATATATTAGATGATTGATATATTATACCATCTAATGAATATGTATAAGGTGCAGTACCACCAATAGGTGTGATAGTAATCGTACCATCAAATATTGTCGTACACGTTGGATTTGTAGAACTAACCTTCATACTTAATAAAGGTAGAGTACAAACACCTTCTTCAAGTATTGCTATGTATTTACTTCCAAGTATTGTCCACGTACCCACAGGTGGTGGTGTAGTTGGTACAAATACCGGAACCCCAGGGTTTGTCCAATTTAAAATTTCCCATCTTGTATTTCCTGTATTGTAGTAAATGGTTTCAGTAACACTTGTCCACGATGGATAACCATTAATTGTTGCTCCCGAACTAAATGTTGTTTGACTTGTTGTTGTAAATGAACCTTCTATTTTTTTACCATAAGATAAACATAAAAATTCAGGATAAACAGGTTCAGGTACAGGTTCAGGTAAACATTCAGTACAACTACTAAATGGTATTGAATCAGCAACTGCAAATTGTTCATAATATGTTTGTCCTGTATAGGTTGTTGTCCCACTACTTGTCCAACAACCATCTTGTGTTGTTAGATTATATGTGTAACCACTAAGAAATGTTGATGGTAAATCCGCCAAATAATATACTTTTTGACTTGTTTCACAATTTTGAAATTCCTCTAAATAAAACGTATCAAACCCAACAGTACAAGTGGTAGTCGCACTAAAGTCACCATAATAGTCAGTCACAAACGCCGTGTAATCACCAGGGCTTAATTTTGTTAATAACGTACCTTTTGAACCATTATCCCACGATACCTTATAGGGTGGTGTACCACCTGTAATATATAATGCCACTATACCATTAGTATCATTGATTGTTGTAGCATTAACACTATCACAATCCAACCCTAACGGAAGTAATGTTATTATATTACAACTATTTCCACTTAATTGACCCATTCTATTGTTTTGATACTATAGTTCTTGTACCACCACTAAAAATAATAATGCTATCATCTTCAGTTGTGTAGTGATAAACTAGTTGTAATTCATCAATTTTATCAAAACATTCATCTATTGTTCGTCCTTCAAAAATGTTGTAAGGTGTGATTGTTATATCACTTGTTTGAAATAAGTCAACCACATCCACATTGTTATATATCATTCTCCAAACCATAATTAATAAGTTATTGTCCAGTTATAGGGTGACCCTGTTAATGTGGCAATTGCTGCTAATCCGTCATATCCACCACTTGATGAATCGGGATCATCATTTGTACCACCAATATCTAAAACAACATTTGACCAACCACTTGGGTTGTTTGTTGCATTATATTTAAAATCATCTAATATGTGATTTACATCACCAGCACCCATTGAGTTACCATCTAATCTTATTTTTGGTGCTCCCTGTGTTAATCCAGATACCATAGTAGCCCCAGATAATGGTTTAAAATTCACATAATCTAAATTAGAATCATTCATAAATAAAGATGGGAAACCAGCACTTAAATTTCTAAAATATCCCGTCGTTGTTGGGAATAATAAACCTGTTAAGTTAGGGTTATTACTTACTAATAATGTTGCCGTTGACGCAGTACTACTACCACCTAAATTAGATAACATACTAATATCGTGTGTCCCTGTTATATTACAACTACCAACATTATAGTTTGTAAAATTCCTAGTACTTGCGGTATGTATTATTGTTGTTAAATTAATATTATTTTGTGTACTAAATGAACCACCCAAATTAGGGAACATACTTAGATCTAAAGTACCTGTTATGTCACAATTCAATAAATTGTAAGCCACAAATATACTATTAGAATATGAATGTGTAACACCAGTTAATAATGGGTTTTGGTTTAATGATAACGCACCTCCTAATGTTGTACCACTTAAATTTAAATGACCTACAAGATTATCGGATTGTAAATTAACTGAAGTTATATTTTTTAACTTATCAACATAAAATTTAACAGTTTTTGTTGCACTACTTGGATATGTATATGAAATGTTATTTCCACCAAGATAAGAACCCCCAACACCCAAGTCCCAATGTCCTCTTTTTGATACCTCCATACCAATAGTAGGATCAAAAGTGGTAGAATTGGGTGAATTGGTTTGGAATGTTATAAATTCACCTCGTTTATTATTTATGTTAAATATCTGTATTGCCATAACTTTTTATGTATAATCATTACCAACAGTCCAGAACATAGTAGTTCCGTTATATGTAAATGTTAATATATCAACAGCATTCGCATTTGATGTGAGTGTTACTGAACCACCACCACCATTCACTACTCTATGTGTGGTTGCCGAACCATTCACTGTACCAAGTGTTAATGTTCTTGAACCAACACCATCTTGTGTTAATATGATTGTACCGTAATCACCATTTCTAACGTTTGTTAAATTAAGTGATGTACTTGCAGTCAACGTTGCTATGTAATTGGTACTTTGTCCTGAAACGTTCCATGTTATAGTTGCACCACTTCCTGAATCATAGAACGGATTCACCGAAGATGAACCCCCACCAGTTGTTCCAGAAACAACATTTCCATTCACATCAATACCTAAATTATTTACTGATGTACCCGAACCAACATTTTTAATATTTAAATAAGGTACATAAACAGTATCACTTGTAGTACCAGTAATGTTTTGTCCACCTAATACAACCGATCTATCGGCAGTCACCAAAGAGTTTGTTGAATGAATGAATGATGTAGTTCCACTTGCTATTGAATTTGTACCACCCGCATGTGTGTTTGAACCAATTGCAGTATTAAAACTATTTTGTGTGTGTGAATAATCACCAAATGATTTATTTTGATATCCTTCAGCATGTGTTACATTACCGCCAAATGTATCTGCAAATTCATTATTAATATCGTATGTAATACCAATAGCAGAACCAACATTAATACTAGTATCTGTTAAAAATATTTCAGTATTGGTTGTTGAACTGAATGTTGAATTAGTAATAACTGATAGTTTATTATCAATTATTGCCGTTGAACCAATACTAAACAACCCTGTTTGATCACCATAAGACGAATCTAACGTAACTAAACCATTAACAACACTAATAACATTGAATCCAGCATATCCAGCATATGTATCACTACCTTCTGAGTGTGAATATTGTCCAATAGCCCTTGTTGTATTACCTTCAGCATGTGATGCAAAACCTCTAGCATTTGTTTCTTTATTTTGTGAATGTGAATGTGTACCAGTAGCTAATGTAAAATACCCTTCTGAATGTGAATTATTACCACCAGCTCTTGTAAAACCACCTTCAGCATGTGATTGATCACCTGAAGATAATGAACCAAAACCTTCTGCGTGTGAACGATCACCTAGTGCTCTTGTATTTTTACCTTCAGCGTGTGATGAACTTCCTATTATATTATCAGCACTTAAACTATTTAAATTATTTAAATCATTAACATATGTACCACTATTTAAAATAGTATTGGTAATGATTATTTCCGTATTTGTTGTTGAACTGAATGTTATCGTACTATAATTAATTTTTAATTTATCTAAAATAATAGTACCACTTGTAAATTCACTTGTAACATCACCATAAGTAGAATTTAATGTGATAACACCATTTGTAACACTATCTACACTAAAACCACGCCACCCTGATATTACACTTTCACCTTCGGCATGTGTATAATCAGCATTTGTTCTTGTATCATATCCTTCTGTATGTGAAGCATATCCATTTGCTATTGTAGATTCACCTTCAGCATGTGACGCAACTTCTAATGCTGTTGTTAGATTCCCTTCTGAATGTGAATATAAACCACCTGCGACTGTTTGGTTACCTTCAGCGTGTGATGTTTCACCACTTGCCAATGTCTGATAACCTTCAGAGTGAGCATTTGTTGTAGTAGCAGATGTCTGATAACCTTCAGCATGTGTTTGGTTATCTGTAGCAACACACCCATTACCTTCAGCATGTGATCTACCACCCGACGCTATTGTTTGTGAACCTTCAGCATGCGACGCAACCCCACTTGCTAAAGTCTGAAACCCTTCGGAGTGTGCAGCACTTGTTGTTGCACTTGTCACAATACCTTCAGCATGTGATGCATCCCCTAACGCATAACCACCAACACCATCAGGTTCACCACCCAATACACCACCTTCAGCATGTGCACCATAACCTTGTGCAATTGAACCATAACCTTCAGCATGTGACGCAATACCATTTGCTTCTGTTTCAAACCCTTCAGCAGTTGAATAATTCCCTGAAGCTAATGTATTTCTACCACTTGACGTTGCACCATTTGTTGTTGCACTTGTAGTAATACCAAAAGCCGTTGAATCTTCACCCGAAGATAATGTATTATTACCCCAAGCTATTGATCTATCATTAGTTGAATCAAGTCCTGAAGTGTTAACTGCTTTTAAAGATTTTGTACCTGTTGAACCTGATACCCAATACGGATCAACCCCACCACCAACTATAGATGTTAAGTCAACCGAATATGCATTTGTAAAATCAGTTCTATTAAATTCAATGGTATTACCATTTAATGTTGCTCCTGTTGTATATGTATCACCAGTAATTTGTACACCATTAACAAATAAAGTAGATGCACTCATTGTGGTTGCAGTTAACCCATTTGTTGTAGTATTACCTGTAACATTTAAATCACCATTTATGGTTAAACCAGTAACACTATTAAATGATACATTAAATGTACCTCCTGTTGTGTTTGTATAAACAAAAGTGTTATTTGAATATGTTGCACCTGTAACATAAACATCAGGTGGTAAATTATAATATGTTGTTGCTGATATTGTAGTAGCACTTAACCCTGAAGTAAAATCAGTCGGACCCGTAACAGTACCTCCCGTAAATGTAGTAGATGCCCCACTAAATATTGGAATTAATTGTTGTAATTGTGCTTTATATGATGAACCTTCGGGACTTTGTGAAGTATCACCTGTTGTCACAATATGTATCAATGTTGTGGGTGTTATTGCACTTGCCTGAGCTAATACCCTTGATGTTAATCTTGCCATTACTTTTTTATATTATATATATCTGTTTATTGGAATTCAAATGGAATATCATCCATAAATTCAAAAAATATTTCATCTTCATATTGTTTATATTCTGTATATTCAAAACAAGTCACACAATCATTAGAATCAATGACTTTTACCACAAATGTGATATATGTTTCAAATATTTCAGGTAAGGTAAATGTAAATGGTATGGTTGAAGTTGTATCAATGTATTGACACGTACCAAAACAAGTATCACACACCCAAACGTCGTATGGTGATGTACCTGATGTAACTGAATTGATTGTGACTATTTTTGCCATATTTAACAATTATTATTAACCGTACAGAATTCGTTTATTAGTCCACTATCTGACACCTCATAGATTTTACCATTATATTTAATGTATGTAATATCCAATGGTGATGTTAGTGATTCACTATCATACACATAGATACCTGTTTGTATCGTAGTATCAGCAGATGATGTAAAGAAGGTGATATCAGTACCATAGTTTGTTAATTCACAAGTAGGACAACTAATTGAATATTCACCTCTACCAAACCAAGTATTATATGGTAATACTTCAGGTTCTGGTGTCAAACATTCAATACATGTCGTATATGTTGTTGCTGTAGTTGCAGTGAATTCATTTATATTAGATAC
>JACCDP010217195.1_pt1 | contig 19552 bp, 19 predicted proteins | sample 7445841 | NCBI WGS metagenome assembly JACCDP01 (sample SAMN15323441, study PRJNA562643) | freshwater metagenome | isolation source: river surface water | place: USA:Blue River Watershed | collected 2017-08-17
CATCACAGTTTCAGATGCTGCAGCATCAGAGGCCATGTTTGAACTGTTGATGGGTAGCGATGTGGCACCACGTAAAGAATTTATTGCTAACGCGGAAATCGACCGCGATCACATCGACGCTTAGTCAGTATCAACTTAGTCGATAGCGACTAGGTCGAAGTACTCCTCTTTCCACAAATCCTCATCGCCATCTGGCAACAAGATCACGCGTTCTGGCTTAAGCGCTTGTACCGCGCCTTCATCGTGAGAAACCATGATTACCGAACCTTGGTATTCAGCCAATGCGCCAAGAATTTCGGCGCGAGATGCTGGATCTAAGTTATTCGTTGGCTCATCCAGCAGTAAAACATTTGCCGCGGAAACAACAAGGACAGCTAAAGCTAAACGAGTTCGTTCGCCACCAGACAAGACTTTCACCGGCTTATGAACATCATCGCCAACGAATAAGAAAGAACCCAAGGTATTGCGAGCTTCTGGTTCTCGAATATCCGGAGTTGCAGACATCATGTTTTCTAAAATGGTGCGTTCAAAATCAAGTGATTCATGTTCCTGCGCGTAGTAGCCGATTTTCAGGCCGTGACCATGTTCAACTCTTCCGGTATCTGATTCAAGTTCGCCGGCCAAAATGCGAAGCAACGTTGTCTTTCCGGCACCGTTAAGTCCAAGAATTACAACACGAGAACCCTTATCAATCACACACGAAACATCGGTAAAGATTTCAAGGGAACCATAATTCTTGGAAAGCTCTTCACCAGATAGCGGAGTCTTGCCACATGGGGCAGGAGTTGGAAAGCGCAGCTTTGCAACCTTGTCTGCGACTCGAACATCATCCAAACCGCTTCTAAGTTTTTCAGCACGGCGCAACATGCCTTGAGCCGCAGTTGCTTTCGATGCCTTGGCACGCATCTTTTCGCCCTGCTTCTGCAAAATCTCTGCGCGCTTTTCAGCATTTGCGCGTTCCTTCTTACGACGGTGTTCATCCTGTTCGCGCTGCAACAGGTATGCCTTCCAACCAAGGTTGTAGACATCGATGCAGTTACGGTTGGCATCTAAGTAGAAAACCTTGTTTACGACGGTTTCGATCAAATTCACATCGTGAGAGATGATGACCAAACCGCCTGAATACTTAGATAAAAATTCGCGCAGCCACATAATGGAATCCGCATCCAAGTGGTTAGTTGGCTCATCTAGCAATAGGGTTTCAGCACCGCTAAACAGGATGCGCGCAAGTTCGATACGGCGGCGTTGACCACCAGAAAGCGTTGCTAGTTCATTACCAAAGACCGCTTCAGAAACACCAAGGGAAGTCGCAATCGCTTCTGCTTCAGCAGTTGCTGCATAACCACCAGCTGCAGAGAATTCAGCTTCAACGCGGGTGTAGCGATCCATTGCTTTTTCTAGCGCTTCACCTTGGGCCGTTGCCATTTCTTCTTCAACAGATCGCATACGAGCTGCGATTTGATCTAAATCGCGAGCCGAAAGAATGCGATCAATAACTGTGCCTGGTTCATCGCCAGTACGAGGATCCTGCGGAAGGTAACCAATTTTTCCGGTGCGATTTACCGCACCACCTGCTGGCATAGTTTCTCCAGCTAATACTTTTGCAAGGGTTGATTTACCAGCACCATTTCGACCAACAAAACCGATGCGGTCACCGCTGTTGATACGAACAGTTACGCCTTTAACAAGCAGGCGAGCACCAGCACGTAATTCGAGCGCTTGGGTTGAAATCACACCCAAGTCTATCGGCTGGGTTTAGGCAGCACCAATTCGGGTACGACGTGGTGCTGCATATGACTTACCAACTGCGGTTAATTCATCAGAAACTTGAGCTTTGATTGCATCTTCACTCTTGAGCAACTTAGTCAGCGCAGCAATTGTGGTCTTCAGTTCTTTTTGCTCTGTTTCTAGTTCGATCTTGCTCATCTTGGTCAAACGACGAAGTGGCATATCCAAGATATATGTTGCCTGCTCATCATTTAACTTAAAGTCTTTGATCAACTTATCTTTTGCCGCTGCCGCATCATCGCTACCGCGAATGATCTTGATGACCTTATCGATATCAATGATTGCCTTGAGCAAACCATCAACTAGACCCAGACGAGCTTCTGCTTTTGCTTTGCGGAACTCAGAGCGACGACGAACAACTTCGATGCGGTGATCGATGAAGACCTTTAGTAATTCTTTGAGCCCAAGAGTTTGTGGGCGTCCCTTGACCAAGGCAACCGCATTGATTGCAAAGGCATCTTCCATAGGGGTTAGTGCATACAATTTTTCTAGAACTTCTTCAGGCTCAAAACCATTCTTGATTTCAATAACAACATTGGTGCCGGTTTGGCCATCAGAAAGATCAATGATGTCGCTGATTCCCTGAATCTTCTTAGCCTTCACAAGGGCTGCGATACGTTCGACCACCTTTTCAGGCCCGATTGTGTAAGGCAGCTCTTTGATGACGATACCCATCTTGCGAGAGGTGACTTTTTCAATCTCAACAGTTGCACGAACCTTAAACGATCCCTTGCCAGTTGCATACGCTTCACGAACACCATCTAGTCCAACAATTTCTCCGCCTGTTGGAAAATCTGGGCCCGGAACAAACTTCATCAACTGCTTGACGGTTGCAGTTGGATTTTCAATAAGAAACTTTGTCGCAGCGATTACTTCGCTCAAGTTATGGGGAGCCATGTTGGTGGCCATACCCACAGCAATTCCAGAACCACCATTAACCAACAAGTTTGGATATGCAGCTGGCAAAACAATCGGTTCTGACAATTGGCCGTCGTAGTTTGGACCAAAATCAACTGTGTCTTCATCAGCTTCGGCAACCATTGACATTGCAGCTGGTGCCAAGCGAGCTTCGGTGTAGCGCATAGCTGCAGGGCCAGCATCTAATGAACCGAAGTTTCCGTGACCATCAATTAGTGGCAATCCCATAGAAAAACTTTGTGCCATACGAACTAAGGCATCATAAATTGCGCCATCACCGTGAGGGTGCAACTTACCCATTACTTCACCAACAACACGTGCACTCTTTACATGTCCACGTTCTGGACGAAGACCCATATCTGCCATCTGATGAAGAATGCGGCGGTGAACTGGCTTTAAACCATCGCGTGCATCAGGAAGTGCGCGTGAGTAAATAACTGAATACGCATACTCGAGGAAAGATTCAGAAACCTCTTTGGAAACATCGATGTCGACGATCTTTCCTGGATATTCACCGGGCTTTGGTCCAGCGGGTTTCTTACCTTTTGCCGCAGCTTTCGCGGGAGTCTTCGCAGTTGCCATTGGGGCATTCTGCCAAGAGTCAGGCTTAATTTAGGGGAGGGCGCGCCCCAACTGATGAAACACACTTTGCTGCCAATGCTGCACCTGCAGAAAGAGCTTGAGTCAGATCACTTGTTTCTAGCCACTTCGGAATAAATCCAGCAGCAAATGAGTCTCCGGCACCTGTGGTGTCAACAACATTGGTTGTCACTGCAGGAACCTTGGCTTTTTCAGAACCATTAATTGCCATCGCACCCTTTGAGCCCAACTTAATGACTACAAGCGGTGTGATCTTTGCAAGATTTTCTTCTGCCGTTTCAACATCAGTTGAATCACCAAGGTACAAAGCTTCTTCGCTGTTAAGCAAAATTCCATCCATCAACCCAACCCATGACAAAACTTCATCTCGGGTAACAATTTTCATAGCACCAGTTGTGGTTGGATCAAAAAAGATTGGCTTGCCGGCAGCTTTAATTTTCTTAATCATGGCAAGGACCGCATCGCGGCTGCGGAAATCTAAAAGGGCATATCCAGATAAGTACACACCGTCGACATCATCGAGTGCAGGCAGATCAGATGCTTCTAGGTCAGCATTTGCGCCATTGTCCGGAAACATTGTGCGCTCACCATTTGCATCAACCAAAATGACAACAACGCCGGTTGGGCGTCCACTGTGCATCAAATTAAGGTGTTCCACGCCGTACTTATCCAGATCGGAAATCAAGGCAAAACCAACGGGATCATTGCCTGTACGCGCTACTAAATGCGCCTTGGAATTTGTGCGAGTAATCCACGTTGCAACGTTTGCGGCCTGACCACCAGGGTGGCTTGAAATTTTACTTGCAGTGTCATTGCCGTAATTGATGGGTTCTTTCAGCTGTGAAATTACATCTAGTGCTAAATCACCGATACAGAGAATCTTTTTCATTGAAGCGCCACTGCAATCTGTGCGCCTAGTAAACAGTTAGCCTTAATAATTTCAGTATTAATCGCAAGAGATTCACCTTGAGATGTTGTGTGGAAATGCTCTAGCAAGAACGGAGTTACATTTTTGCCAACCACGCCTTGCTGCTGCGCTTTTTCAAGACCTGATTGCAAAATCTCATCATGTCGAGCCTTGTTCATCTCTTTTACAACTGGGTTAGCAACAACAAGTGCTTTGTTGAGTGTGCCAACCGCGCGGCGCGCCTTGATGACTGCGGCGATTTCGGCTGGCGAATCAACGCGGTGTTCTAGGGTGTAGCCAGAATCAGTTAAATAGAAACCTGGAAAGGCGTTGGTTTTGTAGCCAACCAGGCTGATAGCTAAAGTTTCAAGACGTTCTAATGTTGCTGGTACATCCAAAATTGATTTCACTCCCGCGCAAATCATGGTCATATCTACATTTGCTAAGGCAGTTAAGTCGGCAGATTCATCAAAAGATTCACTTGCGCCTCGGTGCACGCCACCAAGACCACCCGTTGCAAAGACATGGATGCCGGCCATTGCTGCAATGTGCGCGGTAGCAGCAACGGTTGTAGCAGCGCTCTTGCCTGCAGCGACGATGATCGCTAAATCGCGAATCGAAGCTTTAGAAATATCATCACGATTAGCAATTGCTTCTAATTCAGAGCGTTCCAAACCAACCAAAATTTTTCCATCAAGTAAAGCGATAGTGGCTGGAACCGCGCCTGCATCGCGAACGATTCGCTCGCATTCAAGGGCCACTTCTAGATTAGATGGACGTGGCAAACCATGGCTGATAATCGTTGATTCCAGAGCAACAATCGGCTTTCCGGCCTTAATGGCAGCAGAAACTTCAGCCGATAGCTTGATCGCATTTTCCATAGCCAAACTCTAGTGCACTCTCGTGGGAAGATAAGCACGTGCATTTGTCCCAGATAACTCCTTCCATCTTTTCTTCCCTCGGGTTGGACAGTGCTGCCGATCACCTAGCAATGGGTCAATCGCCGATGGGACGCGAACTGCTATTTCTGATTGATGGATTTGGTTATGACACTTTGTCTACCTATGCCGACGTCATGCCAACCATGAGCCGCATGGTTAATTTTGGAAAAATTCAAACTGCATTTCCTTCAACCACCGCAACATCGCTTGCAACTTTAACTACTGGAGAACTTCCGGGTGTTCACGGAATGTTGGGTTACACAGTTCAGGTTCCGCGAAGTGGTGGTCGATTGTTAAATGCTCTGAAATGGGATGAGCGTGTAGATCCAGAAAATTGGCAACCCGTTGAAACTTTGTTTCAACGCGCGTCAAGAGCCGGAATCAATGTCACGCATGTAGCTGCTAAGCGTTATGAAAATACCGGCTTTACGCGCGCAGTCTTTCGCGGGGCCGAATACAAAGGTGCCAATGTTGTTGCAGATTTAGTGAGCGAAACTAAACAAGCTCTGCAAAAGACGCCTTCCTTTGTTTACCTATATGTCAATGATTTAGATTCAGCTGGTCATTCAGATGGAGTTGGTAGCGATAAATGGCTAGCGGCATTAGCTGCAATTGATCAAATGGTTTCGCAGTTAATGAAAGAAGTTCCTGCGGGTACACGCATCTGGGTTACTTCAGATCACGGCATGATTAATGTTGAAGAAAAAATCATCATGGGGCGCGACAATCCTTTGTTAACCGGAGTCAGCGTTATCGCAGGAGAACCACGTGCGCGACACATTTATTTAACCGAAGATTCAGTTGCGGCACGTGTGGATGTAGCTGGTGTGTGGCAACAGTATTTGCAGGATAAAGCCCTTGTCCTAACCCGTGAACAAGCTATTTCTAGCAATCTTTTCGGATCACATTCAAGTGCTGATTCGGTTGATCGCATGGGTGAAGTTATTGCTATTGCTCGAGGCGGCCTGATTCTTGTTGATGCCGATCGCGATGATAAAGAAGGTGCCATGGTTGGACATCATGGTGGAGATAGTGACACTGAATCTCAGGTGGGTTTACTAACAACCACACTGAGTTAGTTGTTTACTGCTTTTACTTATTGTCCTCTGGCTTAATGCCAAACATGATTTCATCCCAGCTTGGGACTTTTGCTCTGGCAGTAATTCCATCGCGTGATGCTTCATCATCTGGTTCTTCACGAATAACTGCTAGGCGTGGAACTTCTCGGACAGGCTCGATTTCTTCCTCAAGCTCTTGTTCCAGGTTCTCTTTGCGGAATTCGCTGTACACATCAATGATGCGACGCTCGGAGGGGTGAGAATTCTCGGTAGGAATCAATGCTGGGGTTGGAAGTTGGCGAGGCGCAGGATCATCACCCATCATCCAGCGCGCATTTTCATCCATGGATGTAACTGTGCGAAGAACTGAATCAAAGTTCCACTGTGCAATTCCGATACCTGAACTGTTTGGGTAGTGCAGTTCCAAAGTCCATGTGCCATCTTCTAATCGCCAGGTATCCCATGACAATTCTGATGAATCAATGTTGCGCGGAGCTAAACGAGAGATAACGGTTCCAAGCAAAGTAACTGCGTCGCGTCCGCCTTCTTTGCGGATCACAATCTGCTGCGCTTGATCAATGATGTAGATGCGCTCAGAAAGAATTGGTCCAGCAAAGCGTTCAACTTTTTCAATTGTTGTGTTGTTATCACGCGCGATTTGTTCTTCAGTTTGTCCTGCACGTAGCAAACGCTGAATCTCTTTAATTGAAATAGTTGGTTCATCATTAGCCGGAACAGCCATCAATCTTTGCTGATTTACAGTTGCACGCAATGTGTCACTAACACGAACAGTGAATTCATTTCCATCATTGTCATGCAAAGACAAATAGAGACCGTCTTCGGTCTTTCCGCCTAGTCGTAGCTCAGTCACGAGCACGAGGGTAGCCGATGAGGGCCTTATAAGTCTGGAAATACGGAAGTGTGGCTGCACATGCCGCAATCATGAATCCCAAAGGAACCCAATAAGCGATGTCAGAACCAAATCGGTCGATGATTTGGCCGGATAAAGCGCTAGCTATTGCACCACCCATAGGCATTCCTGCAACGACCCACGTCAAAGTCTCAGTTATTTGTTCTGGCGGTACCGCACCTTCTGCAACGCCATAAGCATTAATAACTAAGGGCGCAACTGCGAAGCCATTAAAGAACAACGCAACGGCAAGCCAACCCAATGTGTGTGTGAACAACATAGGCACTGACAGCGCGGTGAGTGCGAATAAGAAGATTAAGAATCGTGAAGCACTAGATAACTTCCATTTAATTGTGCCGTTAATGATTGCTGCGATTCCACTACCGAACGCCCAAATGGCTAACAACAAGCCGGACTTGCTTTCCTGGCCGCGTTGTTCGGTAAAGGCAACGGTGACAATTGCGATCGAACCAAAAAATCCACCCAACAAAGTTGTTGCAAGAACAACTGCTTGGACTCGTTTGTTGCGAATAACTGCAGGATGGGGATCAACGGTGCGCTTAGGCGTAGAAGGGGGTTCAGTTGATTTCTGTCTGACAAACAAAGGAACACCGATGGCCACAAATATGATTCCGGCGATCATGCCGGCAGCAGGTGCAATTGCTGTTGCACAAGCGGTCACAATGATCGGACCCAAAATAAATACGATCTCATCCATCAACGCTTCAAAAGAGTAGGCAGTGTTTACCAAGTGACGATCTTGTTCATCGTCGGCAGTTGTTGATTTATCTGGGCTTAGAACATGTAACCAACGGCGGCGTACTAAACCACCTGTGTTTACCGACATTGATTCGGCAATGATGATGCTGGTAAACCAAGTCCAGGTTGGCGCCTGATTTAAAACTAAGAAAGTGAATAAACAAAGCCCGGCAACTTTAATGGGAACCACGCGAACCAACATGGCGCTATGGCCAATTCGATCAGCAACGCGGGACCAATGAGGTGTGGCAAATGCCATGACAACTGAAGCGGTCGCACTAAGGGCCCCTGCAATTGCATATGAATCACTTGCAGCAACAACAATGAAAATCAGAGCGAGTGAATCCATAGAAATTGGCATACGCGCAATTAATCCAGGGATAGAAAAATTAAGGCCCCCAGGGGTTTTAAAGAGCGTTGCGTACCCTGAGAACATAGGCAGGAGTCTAGCCCGCCATTAGACTGCGTTCATGACTGATTCGAAGGATTTGCTGCAACTCGCGCTGACGATTGCTCGACAAGCTGGCGATCTTTTGGTTAATCGACCTGCATCGTGGGACTTAACCGTTAAATCAACTGCAATTGATATTGCTACACAGATGGATACTGCAAGTGAAAAGCTAATTGTCGAAAGCATTTTGGCGGCGCGCCCTAACGACGGCATCATCGGTGAAGAAGGAACATCACGTGCAAGCAAGAGCGGAATCACTTGGGTGATCGATCCGGTAGATGGCACTGTTAATTATTTTTATGGCTTACCAGGATGGGCGGTCAGTATCGCTGCCAAAGATGAAAACGGAACATTAGTTGGAGTTGTTCACAGTCCAACCGTTAATTCAACCTGGCATGCACGCAAAGGCGGGGGAGCATTTCTGAATGATGTGAAGATCGCTTGCAATAATCCCGTTGAATTAAATCGCGCATTGTTTTCAACCGGTTTTGCTTACGATGTAAACGATCGCACTGAACAGTTAAAGATTGTGAACGCACTTATTCCGCAAATTCGAGATTTACGCAGAATCGGATCCGCCGCTGCCGATATTTGCCATGTGGCAACAGGACTAGTGGATGGCTACTTTGAAACTGGCCTGCATGAATGGGATTTAGCCGCAGCCGAGCTGATCGCTCGAGAAGCTGGGGTGGTTGTGACCACACAGCCATGGCATGGGCTCAATCTGACCCTGGCGGCAGGCCCGCACCTGTACGAGACGCTCAAGGCCTCGATCCCCGAGTAGCTCCAAGGCCGATTTACGGTTCTGAGCGTGGCTATGGCACAATACGCAGTCTGCACCGCCAAAGCGTGTGCTTAATAGAAATGACAAAAGGATCCGAATATGAACATTCTTGACGCCGTAGATGCAGTATCCCTGCGCAAAGACATCCCACAGTTCCGTGCTGGTGATGAGCTCAAGATCCATGTTCGTGTTATCGAAGGTAGCAAGAGCCGTCTTCAGGTTTTCCAAGGAATCGTTATCCGTCGCCAAGGTGATGGAGTTCGCGAGACTTTCACAATCCGTAAGGTTTCATACGGTGTTGGTGTCGAGCGTACATTCCCAGTTCACACACCAGTGATCGAAAAGATTGAGTTAGTAAAGAAGGGCGAAGTACGTCGCGCCAAGCTGTACTACCTACGCGACCTACGCGGTAAGGCTGCAAAGATTCGCGAAAAGCGCGATGGCGTTGAAGGTTACGGCGATGGAATTCTTTCAACTCCAGAACCAGTTGCGGTAGTGGCACCAGTGGTTGCAGCGGCTGTTGTGTCCGAGCCAGAGACAATCGAAGCTGTGGCAGAGGTTCCAGCTGTAGTGTCCGAGCCAGAGACAATCGAAGCTGTGGCAGAGGTTCCAGCTTCAGATGCAACAACAGATGTTGTGGTTGAAGCTGAATCAGCTGAAGCTCCAAAAGCTGAATAATCTTTTCAATGCGCAATAAGGGATCGCTCCTTAAGGAGCTCCCAATCCTTGTAATCGTTGCATTAGTCGTATCTCTGTTTATCAAGAGTTTTCTAGTGCAGTTTTTCTATATCCCTTCAGGATCTATGGAAAACACGCTTCAGATCAAGGATCGCGTTGCGGTCAATAAAGTTCCATTTATTTCAGACAACATTAAGCGCGGAGATGTAGTCGTATTTCGCGATCCGGATAATTGGTTACCTGAACCATATGACAACACAACTAACCAGTTTGTTGCTAAAGCAAAGAGCGCACTTGTAACCGTTGGTGTTCTACCAAATCCTGCAAAGCAGTACTTGGTAAAGCGTGTAGTTGGTGTTGGTGGAGACCGCGTCGTTTGTTGCACAAAAGCTGGCAACTTAACAATCAACGGGGTAGAAGTAACTGAGCCCTATATTTTCGCGGGTAACAAGCCATCAGAAATGAACTTTGATGTAACTGTTCCTAAGGACAAGTTGTGGGTACTTGGTGATCACCGAGGCGCAAGTGCTGATTCGCGTTATCACCAAGACGATATCAATAAGGGTTTCGTGCCTTTATCAAGGGTCAGTGGTCGCGTTGTTGGTGTGATTTGGCCCTTTAAGAACATTACTTATATTCCAAGAGTTGATGTTTTAAACAAGTAACCTCATGAAGGTTATCGAACAACTTTTAACCAGTGCCGGAATCTCACCGATTGCAGGTGTTGATGAAGCTGGTCGTGGTGCATGTGCAGGACCTCTAGTAATCGCATCCGTTGTTCTAAACGATCCTTTCGCACCTGAATTAGCAGTGGTCCGAGATTCCAAAGAAATCCCCGAAAGCAAACGTGATGCGGTCTTTGATTTAATTCATCAAGTCGCGGCATCAGTTAGCGTTGTAATTGTTCCTGCAAGTGAAGTTGATTCGCGCGGAGTCCATGCAGCAAACCTTGATGGAATGCGGCGCACGGTTCAGGGCCTAGCAATTGAACCCGCATATGTTCTTACAGATGGATATGCGATCGAAGGTCTAGGTCTACCAAATCTTGCGGTTTGGAAAGGTGATCAAGTAGTTGTTTCAATAAGTGCTGCATCAGTAATTGCTAAGGTGACACGAGATCGCATCATGCGTGAAATGGATTCTGAATTTCCACAGTATGGATTTGCTGGGCATAAGGGATATATCACCGCGGCGCACACAAAAGCTCTTAACGAGCATGGACCCTGTGCACAACACCGTCGCTCCTTTGCCAACGTTGCAGCGCTAATCCACAAGTAAAGCAGGCAATCACAGCAGCTGTGATCGGGGTATTTATCCTCTCTGATCATGAAGACAAAGAGCAATCAATTAACCGGTGCGCACGGTGAAGAAGCTGTAGCGCAATTCCTTATCAATCGAAACATCGAAATCATCGAACGCAATTGGCGGGTGCGCGAAGGCGAAATCGACATCATTGCGTTGTATCCAAGTGGCGTGTTTTCCTTTGTGGAAGTTAAGACTCGAAGTTCGGTTGCCTTTGGGCACCCATTTGAAGCAATCAATCGAGACAAGGCATATCGCATGCAGCGATTGGCGCTGGCTTGGTTGGCTACACATGGCTGTCTTGGGTGTGAATATCAAATAGATGTTGCAGCGGTACTAGTTAAAGCCGATGGTTCACATGAAATCGAATATCGCGAGAAGTTGCTATGACCCTGGCATTAACCAGTTCCGTTGCGCTTTTAGGTTTAGAAGGCCATCTTGTCACGGTAGAAGTTGATATTGCCGATGGGCTACCGGGGTATTCACTGTTGGGTTTACCAGATGCTGCATTGACTGAATCACGTGAAAGAGTTCGTAGCGCAATTGTTAATTGCGGCGAAGTATGGCCCAATCGAAAAGTCACCGTTTCACTATCACCTGCTTGGCTTCCAAAAAGTGGTTCAAGTTTTGATCTAGCAATCTGTATTGCTTTGTTATCGGCTCACGAAAGTATTGCAAAGGAAAAGATAGAAGAGCTGTTGTTTCTGGGTGAACTTTCACTAGATGGACGAATTCGTTCAGTGCGCGGGGTATTGCCTGCATTGATGGCGGCGTACAAAGCAGGTGTTCGCACTGCAGTGGTTCCAGAAACTAACTTAGAAGAAGCCCAACTGATGCAAGCAATGACAATTATTCCGATGCAACATCTGAAACAAGTATTGCGCTGGTTGCGCACAGGTGAGCGAGAAGTAGTACAAGAAATTGATTTGCAATGGGAACAAACCGATACCCGCCTAGATTTTGCCGATGTAGCGGGTCAAAGTGCGGCACGTTTAGCGGCAGAAATTGCTGCAATTGGTGGCCATCACATTTTGTTGATTGGTCCACCTGGTGCCGGTAAAACAATGATTGCCGAAAGAATTCCAACAATCATGCCGGCGTTGACTATTGATCAAGCTTTAGAAGTTACCGCAGTACATTCAATTGCTGGCACCTTGACGCAACGTTCACCTTTATCGCTGCTGGCACCGATGGTTTCGCCGCATCACACAACCACCCGAATCGCGATGGTGGGTGGGGGTTCTCATGTAATCAAACCCGGAGCCTGCTCACTTGCCCATTACGGAGTTTTGTTTGTTGACGAAGCACCCGAATGTGGCCCAGGTGTACTAGATGCATTACGCCAGCCTTTGGAATCCGGCACCATAACAATTGCACGCAGTGTTGGAAACTTAACTTTTCCGGCACAGTTTCTTTTGGTCCTGGCAGCAAATCCTTGTCCTTGTGGGAAATTCACTGGTCGCGGCCACAACTGCACTTGCACATCACAACAAGTACGTCGTTATCTTGGAAAGTTATCTGGTCCGTTAATGGACCGCATTGATTTGCGCGTACAAGTTGATCCAGTGGGACGTGTGGACATGGCACGAGATGAATTAGGAGAAAGCAGCACCGTTATTCGAACCCGTGTCATGGCAGCACGTGAAGTAGCTAAAAAGCGTTTTGCTGGATTGGGGTGGAGCTTGAACTCTCAGATTCCTGCCCGTGCTTTGCGATCAGCTTTTCAGCCAGAAAGAAGTGCCATGAATTTTCTGCATGATGAGTTAGATCGGGAACACATTACGGCCCGCGGATTGCACAAGATTATTCGCACTGCATGGAGCTTTGCCGATCTGCACGGCAATCCAACGCCAACTTTAGAAAATGTGATGGCAGCCCACACGATGAGAGGCAAAATCGAAGCATGAATGAACTGCTGGCACGTGCGGCATTGTTTAGTGCAATCGAAGCAGGACATCCGTTCTGGTCTTCCGAAATTTCTACTCAAAGCGCACTTGTCGTATATAAGAAATTGCTATCTGGCGGATACGACTCAATTAAAAATGAAAAGCTAATCTCTGCCCTTGGCCAGGTAAGTGCAGATCAAGTCCTGACTGACATTGATAAATATCAAGCGCGGTTGATTACTCCGATTGATGATGATTGGCCCAAACAAGTAAATGATTTAGCGGCACCACCTATTGCCTTAATTCTTAAAGGAAATATCAGCGCATTACTTCAGCAATCGCTGGCAATTGTTGGAACGCGCAATCCAACATCCTACGGAGCCAGAATCGCCGGAGATTTTGCTGCCGGATTTGCTGACCGCGAATGGGCAATTGTTAGCGGGGGAGCATATGGAATTGATTCATATGCGCACAAAGGTGCCTTGATTGCAGAAGGTGTGACCGTTGCAGTCATTGCATCCGGAATCGACATAAATTATCCAGCCGGAAACACTCGACTGTTCGCTGAAATCTGTGAATCAGGTGCGATGGTTACTGAATTCATGCCTGGACAGCGGGCGTTGCCTCATCGATTCTTAACCCGCAATCGATTGATTGCATCGCTGTCTAAGGCAACACTTGTTGTTGAAGCTGCATTTCGTAGCGGATCTTTGCGAACTGCGCGAGATGCAGCAGAAATCTTTCGCCCAGTAATGGCGATTCCGGGACCAATTAATTCACCCACTAGCGAAGGTTGCCATCGCTTAATTGGAGAAAGAGCAGCAGAGATTGTTACATCCGTGGCAGATGCGGTGGAGTTTGTGGGTGCCAATTAATGAGAGAATAAGCCTATGAGTGATTTCCGTTCGGGCTTTGTAGCCATTGTTGGCCGCCCAAACGTTGGAAAATCAACTTTGATTAACGCACTTGTGGGTAGCAAGATTGCAATTACTTCTCATCATCCCAACACAACACGTACTGCAATTCGTGGGATTGTTCATCGTCCTGAATTTCAAGCCGTCCTTGTTGATACACCGGGAGTTCACAAGCCAAAGACATTATTGGGTGAGCGTTTAAATCAAGTTGTAGATCAGAGCATGGATTCAGTTGACATCGTGATTATGTGTATTCCGGCCGATGAGACTTCAGGTGCCGGAGATACTTTCATTGCCGCCGAAATAGCCAAGCATCCAAAAGCTAAAAAGTTTGCAGTAGTTACTAAAACAGATTTGATTTCAAAGGAAAAGCTTGCGGTTCGTTTGCTAGGCATTATGAAGATTGCCGAAGGTTTTGTTTGGGATGAAATCATTCCGGTATCGGCTGCGATTCATGATCAGGTAGATCTGCTCAATGAACTTATTGGAAAGAACCTGCCAGCAGGACCTCAGTACTACCCAGAAGGCACAACAAGTGATCAGGCAATTGAACAGTTGATCTGCGAATTTATTCGAGAAGCTGCATTGCAAGATGTCCGAGAAGAGCTTCCGCATTCGATTGTTGTAACTATCGATGAATTTGGAGAGCGCGAAGAAAAGGGTTCACGTCCATTTTTTGATGTTCACGCCACTATTCACGTAGAACGTGATACACAACGAGCAATCTTGTTAGGCCATCAAGGTGCACGCCTAAAGGAAATTGGTATACGAGCTCGCGCAGATATCGAACGCGCACTTGCAGCAAAGATTTTCCTTGGTCTTCACATCAAGGTTTCAAAGGAATGGCAAAAGGATCCAAAGTTGCTGGCAAAGCTCGGGTTCGGCGAGAAAGCTTAATCAGCGACTTTCTCTTGGCTCTTTCGGCTTGCAAGGTAGGAACCAATCAACACCAAAGGTAATCCAATAATGATTCCCGCCGTTAAAGGTTCCTTCAAGATGATTACACCCAGAACCACAGCAACCGCAGTGTTTAAGTAAGTAACTAACGATCCGCGTGCTGGCCCGATATCTTCCATCAACTTGAAGAACAAAATAAAGGCAAAGGCGGTACTCAGTACACCTAAGGCGACTAATGAGAGCGCAGAATTCATTGAAATGCTTGAAGGCCATTGCGCAATCGCAACTGGACCCCAAAAGATTGTTGTAAGCGCCATGGCCAGACCGTTAATTGCAATGCCATCTACAAGTGGAAGGTTTGAAAGAATCATGATGACGGCGTAGGCATAGCTAACTGATGCAATAACAACCATCACGATAGATAATAAATCTGCACTCCCAGTCAAACTTTCGATTCCAACTACCAAGATCAATCCCAAGAAACCAACAACAATTCCAACAATTCGTTTGAACTGCCAAACGGAGTGATCACCGCGCATCGACGTAATGATGGTTGCAAAGATTGGCACGGTTGAAACTAACAATCCAGCAAGGCCTGAACTAATCTTTTGCTCAGCCGTTGTAATCAAAATCCAAGGACCAATCATTTCCAGCAACGCATAAAAGGCAACAAATTTAAAGCCAAGAACTGCGCCTTTAAACTTCTTGCGGTAAATCGCAATCGGAATCAAAATCGAAGCGCCGATTAATGTACGGCCTGCCACAACTGCAGCAGGTGGAAAATCTTCTACGGCAACCTTCATCAGTAGGTACGGAATACCCCACAAGAAACCCACCAAACCAAAGTAAATCATTGACTTGCGAGTCACTTATTGAGCACCTTTCGATAAAGATCAACAGTTAAAGCAGCGACGGCGTCCCAACCAAATAGTTTTTGAGCACGCACGCGACCTGCAGCCCCATATTTTTTCAAAAGTTCAGGTTGTGACATCAAACGGGTAATTGATTCTGATAGGGCTTTTTCAAAAGGAGCGGCCTCACCGTTGTAATCAACTAGTTCGCCAGTTTCTTTATCGGCTACAACTTCAGGAATTCCGCCTACGCGTGAACCAAGAACTGCGGTCGCACAGCCCATAGCTTCAAGATTCACGATTCCAAGTGGCTCATAAATTGAAGGACAAACGAATAAGTCTGCAGCGGTGAGCATCGCAGTTAACTGATCGTGGGGGAGCATCTCTTTGATCCACCACACATTGCCACGAGTTGTCTGAAGCTCGGCGATTAATGCCGCAACTTCATTGCCGATTCCTTCTTCATCAGGACTTCCGGCAGCTAGTACCAAACCGTATTCCGCAGGGACATCTTTCCAAGCACGCAATAAGTGAGCCAAACCCTTTTGACGGGTAATGCGTCCGACAAAGATTGCAAAGGGGCCGTGGATTCCATAACTTGTTAAGACTGATTGATCATGATTGGGTGCAAATTTTTCGGTATCTACACCATTTCGAATTGTGACAACTTTTGCTGGGTCAATAGCGGGATACGCCTTTAAAACATCAGCGCGCATTCCGTCACTGACTGCAATGATTGCACTTGCAGCTTCGTATGCGGTTTTTTCAGCCCACGAAGATATGCGATAGCCGCCCCCAAGTTGTTCAGATTTCCAAGGACGTAAAGGTTCTAGCGAATGCGCGCTAACAATGTGGGGAATCCCATGTTGCAACGCAGCAATATGTCCGGCCATGTTGGCATACCAGGTATGCGAGTGCACAACATCTACATGGCCAAGATGAGTAGCCATTTCAAGATCGATAGCTAAAGCTTGAACTGCAGGATTTGCATCGGCAAAACCAGTTGGCAGCGAATAACCAAATGCGTCATCACGAGCTCCACCAAAGCAGTGAACATCGACATGAACATCATTAATTGTCCGAAGGGCTTGCGTTAACTGAAGGACATGCACGCCGGCGCCACCATAAATAGCCGGTGGCCACTCTTTGGTAACGATTCCAACCTTTAACGCGGTCATATCTTTGAGAGCCTCTTCCTTCGACAAGGGTGAAAGGCTATCGTTAAGACATGGCCAAACTGCAACTTCCGCTCAGCATCGTTCTTGCTGGTGGCGAAGGAAAGCGCTTAATGCCGCTGACAGCAGATCGTGCCAAGCCGGCAGTTCCATTTGGTGGCTCATATCGTTTGGTTGATTTTGTTTTATCTAATCTGGCAAATGCCAACATGCTCAAAGTTGCTGTATTGACGCAGTACAAGTCACATTCACTTGACCGTCACATAACAACAACATGGCGCATGTCATCACTTCTTGGAAATTACATCACTCCGGTTCCTGCTCAGCAGCGTCTTGGGCCACGTTGGTATACGGGCAGTGCTGATGCAATTTTGCAAAACTTCAATTTGATTCATGATGAAAACCCAAAGCATGTTTTGGTCTTTGGTGCTGATCACGTGTATCGCATGGATCCCATGCAGATGTTCCAACAGCATGTTGAATCCGGAGCAGGTGTAACGGTTGCAGCGATTCGCATGCCACGTGCCGAAGCACATGATTTTGGCGTTATCGAATTAGCTGATGATGGAATCACTATTAAGGCTTTCCATGAAAAACCAGCTAATCCACCAGCGATGCCTGGCCATCCTGAACTTTCACTTGTGTCTATGGGAAATTACATTTTCAAGCGCGATGTTATGGAAGAAGCGCTCATTCTGGATTCTGAAGATATTGAATCACGCCATGATCTTGGTGGAAACATAATTCCTTACTTAACTTCACAAGGTCAGGCCAAGGTTTATGACTTCGCAGACAATGTTGTTCCAGGTGAAACTGATCGCGATAAAGGTTATTGGCGCGATGTAGGTTCGATTGATGCCTACTACGACGCACATATGGATCTTGTATCCGTTCACCCAATTTTTAATTTGTATAACCGTGAATGGCCATTGCTAACAAATCCACCTTCATTACCGCCTGCAAAATTCAGCGAAGGTGGTTCGGCGCATGATTCGATTGTTGGTGCTGGTTCGATTGTTGCTGGTGGAATCTTGCATGGATCCGTTGTTTCCTACGATGTTTCAGTTGGAAAAGCTGCCATCGTAGAAGGCACTGTCTTAATGCCTAATGTGCGCATCGGCGAAAAAGCGATTATCCGAAAGGCAATTTTGGATAAGAGTGTTGTTGTAGATCCAGGTGCACAGATTGGCGTTGATCTAGAACGTGACCGTCAGCGCTTTACTGTTAGCGAAGGCGGAATCGTCATTGTGGGTAAAGGCGTTCGCGTAACTGTTTAGTTACCAGTTTTCTGTTTGATGCTTTAATTCCTTGTACTTAATCATTACTTCAGGTGTTGCAGCGCTTTTGTGATGTACAACTTCTCCTAGATCCCAACGTGGCAAGTTTCCTAGTAACGCCCAAGCAGCTTGTTTAGCTGCGCCATCGGCAACGTATTCACCTGCTGGTGGAACTAATACTTCACGGCCAAAGAGCGCACTTGCGATAGCAGGGACTGCCGGATTCTTTGCTGCGCCACCAATCAAAAGAATTCGATTAACTCCGACACCTAATGCGACAAGTGAATCAACTGCATCAGCTAAACCAGCCAGCATCCCTTCCACCATTGCACGGGCAATATCTTCAGGGTTTGAATTACTTAAGTTCATACCTGCAAAGACACCGGTTGCTTTTGGACGATTAGGAGTTCGCTCGCCTTCAAAGTACGGCAATAAGGTTAAGCCGTTAGCACCGGGTTTTGCAGCCAAGGCAAGTTGTGCGACCTCATCATGTGTTTTTCCAAGAATGCGACAAGCTGCATCCAGAATACGCGCAGCATTTAACGTGCAGACAAGTGGCAGATAGCGACCCGTTGCATCGGCAAAACCTGCAACCGCACCTGATGGATCATGAGTTGGGGTATCAGAAACTGCAAATGCGGTTCCACTTGTTCCTAATGAAACAACTACATCGCCAGGTTGAGCTTGTAATCCCAATGCGGCTCCGGCGTTATCGCCAGCACCTGCTGCAATTGGAATACCAGCAACTGTGTTGCCGCCGAATTGCGAAGGTTCGATAATTCGCGGAAGCGTTAACTCTTGATCATGGCGCAGTGCTAAACGAACAATGTCTTCACGGTAATGCGAAGTGCTGGGATCAAAGTATCCAGTTCCGGATGCATCGCTGCGATCAGTAAACAATTTGGATAAATCCTTACCGCCTTGTAACTGCCAAGAAAGCCAATCGTGAGGAAGTGCAATGGATGCAACACGTGATGCATTGTGTGGTTCGTGATCTGCCATCCAACGCACTTTAGCTGCGGTAAAGGAGGCAACTAATTTCGAGCCAACTTTTCGTGCAATCTCTTCATCGCCGCCAACTTCACGGTTCAGATCGTCGGCTTCCTGTGCAGAGCGTGTGTCATTCCACAAAAGTGCCGGCCGAATAACTTCGCCAGCAGAATCCAAAGCGACCATTCCATGTTGTTGTCCTGCAATTGAAATTGCTTCGACATCAACTAATCCACCAGCATCCTTAAAAGCTGAATGAATAGCAGAAAGCCAATGCGCCGGATCGACTTCGGTGCCGTCAGGGTGTGAGGCGCGTCCCTGTCGTACTAATTCACCCGTATGAGCATCACGAATAACAACCTTCACAGATTGTGTTGAGGAATCCACGCCGGCGATAAGTTGTCGATTAGCCATGGGGCAAGGCTAGACTGTGCCAGTCAGCGTTGACCACAGGTGGCGGAAATTA
>JACCDP011463107.1_pt1 | contig 19542 bp, 16 predicted proteins | sample 7445841 | NCBI WGS metagenome assembly JACCDP01 (sample SAMN15323441, study PRJNA562643) | freshwater metagenome | isolation source: river surface water | place: USA:Blue River Watershed | collected 2017-08-17
AGGCATCTACTGGCGGGCGCCGTGGAATGACGTCTTGGTCTACGACACGCGATGGAAAAGCTTTCGAGAAAAGGTGGATGCGCTGACCGCGGACGATCTGCCGGTTACCGTGTATGCCACGATCACCATGCGCCCCATACCCGATGAAATCTACTTTCTGGCCCAGGAGGTCGGGCCTGAGTGGTACAAGCAACTCGTGCACCCCCAGCTCTTGTCGGCTGTTCGCGGCGTGGTCGCCAATTACTCCATGGTGACCCTTCCTGAGCGGAGCAGCGAAATCGGTAATAAGATCGAAGCCGTCGTCGTCGAAACACTGAAAGGTCGCCATTTGGATGTCTACAACGTGGCGCTTTCCGAAATGGAATTCTCCCAGATGGTCTTACGGGCCATCGAACAGAAGCAAGCGAAGGAGCAAGAGAAGGAGCAGAAGGACTTCGAAGTGGTCATTGCTCAACGCAACGCTGAGATTGCCAGGATTCAAGCCAAGGGAGAGGGGGATTCCTTGAAAATTCGTGCGGAGGGTGAGGCCGACAGTATGAGGATTCGCGCGATGGGACAGTCGCAGGCCCAGGAAACCATTACCAAGACGCTGACGCCGGACTATTTGAAATATAAGCTCTATGATAGCCCTAATGCCAAAACGATCATTGTGCCCGACAAGCTCAATGTACCACTGATCGTTAACCCTGGCGTTGATCCATCAAAATAGGGCGATCATGAGGCCAGCAGTCTCCACTCATGTGAAGAGAATGAGCACGACGTAGTAGTTGAGGGAAACTCAGTTGTTGGGTAAGAGGATGACTCTGCCCCTCATTATGATTTTGGTTTGGGTTCGTCGATCGCCGTTCGCTCGCGCTACTTCTTGACGAGCGCCTCATGAGGAAGTTTCATGGATGATCTTCTGACACTGGTGTGTTAGTTATGGACCAAACTGACGCCGTCGATGGTAAGGTCGCAGGCTGATCATAGGCCATCCTTTTAAAACAGGCGACCATTCATCGAGACCGTCGTTTTCTCAGACCGCAACTCCGTCCTCACTTTCGCGTGCGATCCCTCTGTTTCGTCAATCTAAGATAAATGTCACCTTCAGATCTACGCGATAGGTGGTGACCTTCCCGTTTTCGACTACGACATGTTGCTCCTTCACCCATGCCGACTTGATGCCGTGGACCGTCTTGGATGCTTTGGTAATTCCTTGGCCGATGGCATCTTCAAAACTCGTCGGTGATTCAGCGCTCAGCTCGATGATTTTGGCGACGGACATAACACTCCTCCCTTCTTCCCATCCGCAGGTGCGGGGGTACTCGCTGATTGATCTCTGTGCCAGGAATGCGAATTCCTGGTGGATGAATTAGCAAGGTCGACGCCAGAACTGGTTCACTCTCCATAGAGGTGTAGGAGAGATATCTCCAGGGGTTAGCAGAAGTAAAGGCAAGGAAGGCAGCGTGATTGGGGAACTCTGCTACATGGCACGGCTGCAACCTGTGGCAAAAAGAGCCAGAGAGAAAAACCGATCAATAGCGGATCGATTCACGAATCCTTTTTCATTGCGTGGTCTCACAAGGGGAGCACATGAGCGGGAGCTTCACGGATATGGACCGATGCTTGCTTGGGTATCGAACGTAACGATCTCGATAGGGCGGACATGGTGACAGTGAGATGCCCATGAGTTGGGTTCACCACGGAGGAAGGGGATGATTATGAATCTGCCAAAGGGAGTAGTGAGCGGAGGTCTGGTGCTCGCGCTGGTGGGGGTGATGTCTTCACCGGACCTTCTCTTTGCCGGCGACCACGTTCGCGCAAAAGAGTTGATCCAACAGACCTGCGTGCACTGTCACCGATTTGAGGGTACCGCGGAATCGCGTTTTAAACTGCACGCTCCTGACTTGATATGGGCCGGCAGCAAATATCAACGCCCCTGGCTCATTCGTTGGTTGACTGGGAAGGAGCCTCCGCTCTATGCCAAGGGGTATCTGTGGGATCTGATGAACCTTCCGACCCAGCACCCGATCGTCACGGAGCCGGAGGCGAACGCCCTTGCCGATTACTTCGCCGAACACAAGAAAGACCCACGTGTGATGGTTGGGGCTTTTGACCTGTCAAAGGTGACGAAATTCGAGGTGAGATTTGGTGCGGCCGCCTATAAAGCCCATGCCTGTCTCGGCTGCCACACGATCGAAGAGAACGGCAAATTGATTGGAGGGCCACAGAGCGCGGCGCTGCAGAATGCCGGCCAGCGGTACAACCCCGACTGGGTGTATCGTTTCGGTCAGAACCCGCAAGACTTCACGGTGCACAACGGGGAATTTCTAGCCGATGCGACTGATCCGCAGTTGCGGGCGGTGATCGGCTATCTGATGGTCCAAGGGGTACCAGACTTTCAGTATTATGAGCCGTGGACCAGCCCTGAGTTCAGCAAGGCCGACGTGGGGCGCGGCAAAGTGTTGTATAGGGAATACTGTGCCCAGTGTCATGGCTTGACAGGCAAGGGCGACGGCCCTGCTGCATCGGGACTGGAACCCAAGCCCGCCATCCACGCCAACATGCCGTTCGACAAACTGCCGATGGAATATCTCTACACTGTAATCAACCATGGTGGCGTGGCCGTTGGCAAGTCACCGAACATGCCCTACTGGGGCCTCACGATCGGCCAGCAGGGCGTGGCGGATGTGATCGCGTATTTGAAAGTGACATTCAAGGGAATACCGGATGTTGCCGCTGCGGGTGGTGGTGCTCAAGGCACGACCTGTGTGCAGTCACGCAAGACGGCCAAGGCGCCGGAAGACTTCCTAGCCAAAACGAGTCCGCTCCCATCGTCCGCGAGTACGATCCGGGCGGGAAAAGAGTTGTTTCTGAAAACGGCGCAGCCGGCGGCGTGCGCGATGTGTCATGGTGAGCAAGGTGATGGGAAGGGATTGATGGGTGCGGCGTTAGTGCCGCCACCACGGAATTTTACCTGTGGCACCATGATGCACGAGATTCCGGACGGCCAGCTGTTTTGGATCATCAAAAATGGGTCTCAGGGGACTGGGATGATGTCATTTGCGTCATTGCCGGACGAACAGGTGTGGCAGCTGATTCACTACATCAGGAGTTTGGCAAAGTAATGGTGAGGAGGGTGCCGGTATCAATATCAAAAAAGGAGGCAGATTATGAGGGTGCGTCGAGATGGGGCGGTGAAGTCAGCCGTGTGGTTTACCGTCGCTGCGTGGACGGTATTGGCCGGGAGCCATGATAGCGCCTATGCACAGGCTGCGGGGATGGGAGCACCGCCCTCCAAGGTGGAGATCACCATCAAGGACCGTCAGCACGGCTATGAGACCGCAGGATTCACGATGCCGTCGCAAGAGACGATCATCGTGGTTAGAAACCAGGATGCCGTGCCACATGGGCTTGCATCAACGTTGTTCAAAAACATTCCCGTGAAGGTAGAGGGAGGGATTGAGGTACGGGGGAAACAGTTCAAATCGTTCCATGTCGATGCGGGAAAGACGATGACACTTCGCTTCTCAACGGCTCCCTCACACTTCGATCCAGTCACCGGTGGTGCTGAAAGTATTCGGCACGCCTTGTGGTGTGATATCCATCCCGAGGTGAAAGGCGAGCTGTTTGTGATTGAAACGCGTGGGGATATCGGGGGTGGCTGAGCCACAGTTGAAGACGATCCCCTGTCCATGTGGTCAAGTCCGTTTGCATTCTTCCGGGGAGAGGACGGGATGGTGAGGATTCCGGTCCTAGCCAGTGACAGTTCATGTTACGGCTTGGCTAGGACCGGCAGTCCTGTTTCTGAGATGGGTGACATGATGGTGAACGGCCTGCTGGGTATCTAGTAACCAAGGGATCCAACGCATGAAGGGATTCGGGGGACTCTCTGCTCACGCCAAGAGTGTAGGGATTGGGTGTGTGCTCATCGGAGGAGTGATTGCAGCGCCGTCGGGCGGATGGGCCAAGGAGATTGCATTTGTGGCTCGTGATATCGAAGACCAGCAGGCGGTGTGGCTTCCCAGAGAAATCGTCATTCACCGACACACGGACTTCACAGAGCCGTTGATCTTTCGGTTTGACAATCCAACCACACGGACCCATGTGTTTGAAGCTCCGGGGTTGTTTGAGTCTGTCGAGGAGAGCGGCGTACAGACCACCAGGACGGTTCGGATTACCATTGCGCCAGAGGAGACCGAGCAGATCGTAATCGACCAGAATCGGATGGTGAGCGATGCGATGGCTGCCGATGGCGAGGTAGTGACGTATCGATTCTACTGTCCCTTGCATCGTGCCGATGAAGACATGGGAGGGAACATCGTCGTGGGACAATGACCGGTGAATGCTCTCCCTACCGCATCTTGCCTCATCAAGCGCGCACACTTGTTCGGGAACCTACATGGATATGTCCAGGAATTTAGTCTTGCGACGTCTATACGAGTAGACTAGAATCAATTTCTCTCGCCATGACACCCAAAGCCGCCAAGAAAAAGCGTTGGGTGAGGGCACGACCGCTTTCACCCCCACTTCACGCAGGCGTTCGGCAAGAAAACGCCGTCCAAACGGACGACTTCTTTGCCGAAGCCTTCCGTCTGAGTCCTCATCCGATCGGTATCACGGAACTCGAGACCGGGCTTTGTCTCGAGATCAATGACGCATGCCTCGAGATCTTCGGCTTTAGGCGGGATGAAGTCATCGGAAAGACCACGTTGATGTTGGGGATTTGGCCTGATCCCCAGGAGCGTGCGAGATTGATCGATCGGCTTCGGTCGGAGGGAGCAGTCAAAAATCTTGAAGTATCGATGCGAGTGCGGAGCGGAGAACTCCGGAAGTTCCTGATCGCCACGAACATCATCACGCTCAACGGGAAGCCTTGCATGCTCACGATCGGTAACGACATCACAGAGCGCAAGCAGGCGGAGGATACTCTCCGCCGATTCAACGAGACACTCGAACAGTGCGTCGAAGAACGTACGACGGCATTGAGAACGGTGCAGGCAAGACAGCAGCTCTTGCTGACGTCCACCCCGGTGGTGCTCTATGCCTGTCGGGCAAGCGGAGATTATGGCGCGACGTTCGTGAGTGAGAACGTGGTGGAGCAGCTCGGGTACAGTCCGCGCGACTTCACCGACCGTTCAAATTTTTGGATCAGTCATATTCATCCCGATGATCGTGCCTACGTGTTGGCCGGTCTTTTGAGAATCTTTGAACACGGTCGTCATATACATGAATACCGATTCCGTCATAAGGACGGGACCTATCGCTGGCTTCGCGACGAGGTGCGCCTGCTTCGTGGTGACGCTGGTGAGCCTCTTGAGCTCATTGGCTTCTACGTGGACGTTTCCAGCCAAAAGTTGGCGCACGAAGCGCTGCGCGAAGGGGAGGAGCGGTTTCGTTTATTCATTGAGCATGCTCCTGCCGCCATTGCGATGTTCGACCGCGACATGCGCTACCTTGCGGCGAGCCGTCGCTGGACGGAAGACTATCACCTGCGAGGAGAAATTCTCGGGCGGTCGCACTATGACCTGTTTCCCGACCTTCCGGCTCGATGGAAGGATGTCCATCGGCGGGGTCTGACCGGAGAAATTCTGAGCAAAGATGAGGACCAGTTCGTCCGTTCCGATGGTTCCGTGCAGTGGATCACATGGAATGTTCGTCCCTGGTATAACGGGAATGAGGTCGGCGGCATTGTGATCGCCACAGAAGATGTGACGGCTCGTGTGGGAGCAAAGCGCGCACTCCATGAGAGCGAGGAGCGATCGGACCAAGTCATTCGCCTGGCCAACTTCGGCATTTTCGATCACGACCATCGAACGGGGAACGTCTATTGGTCACCCGTGATGAGAGAAATCTATGGAGTGGGACCCAGCGAGCCGGCCTCTGTCGAGGGGTACATTAAGCTCATCCACCCGGATGATCGCGAAGCGGTCATGACAGCGATGAAGCTGACCAACAACTCTGTGGGTGACGATCTGAACTTGATGGAGCACCGTGTGGTGTGGCCTGACGGCAGTATCCGCTGGTTGAGCTTGCGATCATGGACGTTGTTCGACCACGAAGGATCCGAGCGTCGTCCCACGCGAACCCTGGGAGCGATGATCGATATCACGAAGCGCAAACACGCCGAAGAAGCATTGAAGCTCAGCGAGCGTCAATTTGCTTCCTTCATGGATAATCTGCATGGCTTTGCGTGGATCAAAGACGGTCAAGGTAAATATCTGTACGTCAATCGACTCTTCCAAGAATCTCTGCTGGGAGGATTAGATTGGAAAGGAAAAACCGCCCGTGAGTTGTGGCCGGAAGAGATTGCCGAGCAGCACGAGCAAATTTTCAAGAAAGTATGGGAGACTCGGAGACCACTGCACACAGTGGCGCCGTTCATACAGAATGGCGAGGTTCGGCATGCTCTTGTCAGCAAGTTTCCCATCATTGATCACAAAGGATCCCCTGCCCTGTTGGGTGGCGTGGCAGTCGATATCACTGAGCGCCAGCAAGCGGAGGAGCTGCTGAGGCAGCAAGCGGACTTGCTGAATCAATCCCACGATGCCATTTTTGTATGGAAGATCGGAGGAGGTATCGTGTACTGGAACCGCGGAGCGGAAGAACTCTACGGATGGCGATCGGATGAGGTGATAGGACGCAGTAGTCATGCGCTGCTCAACACGCGCCCTTCGATAACGACCAAGGAAATGGAGGCGTATTTCATAAAAGAGGGTCGTTGGTATGGCGAGCTTACCCACTTGGCTAAGGATGGTCGGCAGCTTATTGTCGAGAGTCGGCAGGTACGGGTTATGTACGGTGGCCAAGAATATGCGCTGGAGTCAAATCGCGATATTACCGAGCGTAAGCAGGCGGAAGAGGCGATTCATCGCAACCAGATGGAGTTGAGTCAACAGCAGGCGCAGTTAGAAGAGCTGACCTCGAAGCTCCTGACGGCGCAAGAACATGAGCGACGACGAATCGCTCGGGACCTGCATGACGATGTGAGCCAGCGACTGGCGGCGTTGGTTCTGGAGATTGCCTCGATCGAGAACCATCCCGCTGTCGCACCTGATGAACTTGGGCAAGCGCTCACGACTTTGCGCCACGGCTTGGAACAGGTATCCGATGATGTCCATAGCCTCGCCTACCGCCTTCATCCCTCTCTTCTCGAGCATGCCGGGCTGCGCCCGGCCGTCGAAGACCATGTCCAGCAAGTGTCCCGGCGTACAGGCTTGCCGATTCGTTTAAAGATCGTTGGACTTCCTACTGCCCTCTCCCTCGATCGTGCCACCTGTCTCTTCCGGGTGATGCAGGAGAGCGTCCAGAACGTTGTGAAACATGCGCAGGCGACGTTGGTGAGTGTCTACCTACGTGGGTCTTCAAAAGGGGTCAGTCTGTCGGTCACTGATAGCGGTAAGGGATTCAACCTGAATGACCAGGGTGCCCATGGACAGGGCCTGGGGTTAAGCAGTATGGAGGAACGGTTGCGGCAATTGAATGGTTTTTTCAGAATTCAATCGAGACCGTCCCAGGGCACGAAGGTCTGTGCTTGGGTACCCCTCGAGGAGGAGGGCACATGAAGCGGCCGCGTATTTTGATGGCAGATGATCACGCCATTGTTTTGGCTGGCCTGCGGAAGCTGGTAGAAGCCGAGGGTGAGGTCGTTGGGATGGTGGAGGACGGGCGTACACTGGTCGAAATGGCCGAGAAGCTTCGTCCCGACATCGTGTTGCTTGATATCTCCATGCCGCTGCTTAACGGGTTGGATGCGGCACGTCAGCTGACCAAGTTGGTGCCGGAAAGCAAGCTCATCTTTCTGACCATGCATGCCACTCCCACCTATGCAACAGAAGCTTTTAAAGCCGGAGCCGCAGGGTATCTGATCAAGCGGTCTGCGGCGGTGGAACTTAAGCAAGCCATTCAGGCAGTCATGAGTGGCCAACACTACATGACTCCGCTGATCACGAAGGATGTATTGGCCGCGACGCTTCAATCTCCGGAGGGGCAACCAAGCAAGCTGTTGGTGACGTCTTTGACGCAGCGGCAGCGTGAGGTGCTTCAGCTTGTCGCCGAAGGAAAAGGCACCAAAACGATTGCTTCAATTCTCAATATTTCTGTGAAGACCGTGGAATTCCATAAGTTTCGCATCATGGGCGAGCTCGATCTGCATTCCACCGCCGAGCTCATCAAGTACGCAATTGCCGAGGGTCTCGTGAGCGTATCGACATAAGAGACATCTCGGGCCACCTATTTGGTAGAGACGAAGCCTTCTAACAAGTACGGCAGCAAACATCTAGTAACATACCAGCCTTTTACTAGTGAAATCCCTAGTTCCCAAGTGCAGTACTAACTCGTTATCATCCATTCCTAGGAGTTATTGGGGAATGGGATTATGCAGGTTTCAGCCATAATAGAGCGTGTTCATCAGGCTCTGGAAGAGTTTGGGGCACGTTGTTCGATGGAGGAAGTCGTTGGCTTGTGTCCTGACCTCACGTGGAATCAAGTCTATTTGGCTATCGATTATTTAAACAAGACCGGAAAAGTTCGTGTCACACTGGACCCGGATAGGACCTATTCAGTTCAGGTTTACCCATTAGCTGGTGAGCCATCACAGGTTTCTTCAAGGCAAGCGGCCGTTCACAGTACTGTCTCGTAAACTACGAGATTCTCATCAGACTCAGCTAGACAAGAGAACCTATCATCATATCTTCTCCTGACGTATCAAGTCTGTGATCTTCTCGCAGAGAACCTAAATGAAGAGAACCGAACATATTCGGTTTCCCCTTCAGTTGGGTTGGTGGGCTTAGTCTTGATTCCCAGGATAGGTTCTAGCCACCCCAGCAGCCTTGCCGTACGTTGCGCAAATCCATTCGCCATGGGCATTCTGCCCAGGTTGCTTGACAGTAGGTTTCCCTCGGAATAAGTTTGTGAAGATTTTGGCTTCCTACTGTCTATAGGGCCGAATGCTTGTCCTGTGGTGTGCCATTTCGTTGCGTGACGGGTCCGGGCGAATGGAGTAACCGTGGATAGTACCTTCTTAACATTTGCAGCCGTGATGTTCGTGATCTTCATCGTCGGTATTATCATCTACAACAAGAGCGTGTAAACAGCGCGCTACTACACAGGTAGACCGACTCGATGGCCATCCAAACGGCTAACGTTGAGGCCATCGAGTGTATGCCAAGAAAAGGACGGGAGCGCTTGGGGAATGGCGAACAATTATTCTCGGACTGCCTTGGCTCGTTTTTGGAGATAGGCATTACGGACCGCGGCATAGAGGTCCAGCGTAGACTCTTCAACGCCCTGGAACTTTTCCAAATTCAGGGAGCGGTCGTTGACGATCTCTGACGCACGTGCTCCAATTGAGATGGCATACGTGGCCGCTCGTTCCTCGATATCAACCACCGTCGGAATCGACTCAATGTTATGCATGGTGGGTAAGATGAGCCAATAAATCGGATTCAGCGCAATATCTCCGCCATACCCCACAAGATCACGGACCGTGTACGGACCCAGCAACGGCACCATGAGATAAGGGCCGGGAGTGACTCCGTAAAACCCCAGTGTCTGCCCGGTATCTTCTTCCGGTGTTGTGAGATTGAACCGTTGGGCCACATCGAAAAATCCTCCGATTCCAACAGTCGTGTTAATGAGAAACCGCCCTGCTTCGATTCCCGCGCCCTTGAATTTCCCCTGGAAAATGTTGTTCAGGAATCGCGGGGTCACACGACTATTGTAGAAGACATTGCTGATCCCGACTTGGAGGAAATTCGGGACGACGACGTTGTAGCCTTTGGCGACTGGCTTCAGCACCCACCGATCAAGCTGTCGATTGAATTCAAAGAATTTGGTATTGAGCGGTTCCCAAGGATCATACTCGTCGATTCCTTCCTCACCCGGTTTGGCGAAGGGATCGAATGGTTCGCCCGGAGATGAATGGCCAACTCCAACTGCTGGCGGAGTTTGAGATGACGCGTCAGCGGCAAGAATTGCTGGAGCACTCTGCTCCGTATGAGGGGCAAGGGAGTGGGTCGCACTTTTCTGCACAGCGCAACTGGATAGGAAGATTAACGAGACGGCAAGAACGAATCCACAGTCTTTTCCCCTGAAGCGGGCCAGCCTACACCCAGCTTGTGTCCTCATTCTTCAGATACCCTCTTGAAGTTAATGAATTAAGTGGCGACAGTGCAGCCCCGCACTGTATCAAAAGCCGAGTTGCCCGCCAATCATTAATTTCTCGTTGTTATGTGAAGGCCATACCGGACACATTCAGGCTTCCTTACAAGCATGGCATCACCATTGCTTGATTTGTCCATGCTTGGGAATCTCAGGCAGTTGCCCGTTGTGAATTCGGTGATGCCATATAGGGAATAGGTCATATTCTGATGAAGTAATTGAACGAAATGATCGAACACCGGGAGGAACAATATGACAATGAAGGTAGTGATTGGAGTCGATGGGTCAAAATATTCAGAGTGGGCGCTGGAATGGCTGGGCAGGATTCCACTGCGCTCCGTGCCTCGCGTGACGGCGATTCATGCTATTGATTTCAATTCTGCTCGGGTGCCGTTCGTCATGCATCCAACCGTCAGTGGGTATGAACCGGATGTCGGCGAGGCCATTCATCTTCTGGAGACCCGAGCTAAGCAAGTGGAGGCCGAAACAAAGCAGCGGATGGAGGAGCTGGGTCTGAATGGTTCCGTGCGTGTGGAGCACGGGCATATTGCACAGGCGCTGCTGAAGCATGCGGGAAGTGCCGCCTTGATCGTGGTGGGCAGCCGCGGCTTGGATGTAATTGACCGGTTCATGTTGGGGAGTGTATCGACGGCGATTACACTGCATGCCTCCTCTCCTGTCCTGATCATCAAGGAACCGCCCCAAACCATTCGGCGGATACTGTTTGCGACGGACGGCTCTCCAGCCTCCGCAAAAGCGCTTCAGTTCCTGACCAAGCAGTTCACGCTCAAGCCGGATACCGAACCGATCATCATGCTACTGGTCCATGTCATGCCGTTTCTGCGTTATACCGCGGTGAAGGAGGCAGGGGAAAAGTTGCTCGCGCAAGAGGCCGGCAAGCTTGAGAAAGTTGGGTATCGAGTCAGACAATTCCCATGTGTCGGACCAGCCGCAGAAGAGATCATGAAGGTGGTGAATCGTGAACAGCCGGATATGATCGTAACCGGAGCTAAAGGACGGAGCGCAGTAGCCCGTTTTCTCCAAGGAAGCGTCTCAACCAAACTGGTTCAGCAGAGTACGTGTTCCGTCCTGGTCGTGAGGTAAGGCCATCACGTATGGCAGAGATCCTTCTACTCGGCGAGTCCTTGCTCGCCTCTCACGAGGCGAGCAAGGTAGCAGTCACCGACAGCTCACAACATCGAGCATCCCACTCCACTGTAAAAAGAATCTTCGCTCTCATCGAGTCTCGCGTTACAAGAAGATCGCTCATTGGAAAGATGAAGCCTTCCAGCAGAGGAAGCTGCCTCGACTCACGCTAGACACTCTTTTTATACACAACTAGCCCTCCGATGAGGAGTCCACCCATCACGAGTGCAAACAGCCACATCATATCCATAACGGCTCCTTTCTGTTTTAAAGATCACCGACCTTCGCTGTTTGAAGAGAGCAACTCTTGTGCTTGAATCATCACAGTAAAACCATCACTCAACTCCGCAGAAACAGTCGTAGACGGCCACCTCGAGACCATGAGGTTCGGAAGCGTTGGGGAAATTATCCTCAGGACTGTCTATTTGGCTGGACAGCCTGTAGGAAGACTCTGCTCTTGAACTCGAATAGGAATGTGGGGGTGACGAGTTGAGACTAGACGAGATGGTCTCGCCCATGCGGTGTGGACAAGTCTTGCTCAGGTCCGATCGGGACTATGCGAGTAGGATTGATGTCGTCGTGGGTGACATAGTAGTGCCGCTTGATATGGTCGAAATTCACAGTATCGGCAATTCCATCGGTTTGGTAGAGGTCTTTGAGATAGCCGAAGAGGTTGGGGTAGTCAGCAATTCGTCGAAGGTTACATTTGAAATGCCCATAGTACACGACGTCGAACCGTACCAAGGTGACAAAGAGCCTCCAGTCGGTTTCAACGATCTCAGGTCCGAATAGATAACGGCGGGTTGCAAGTCTTGCATCGAGTTGATCCAGTGCCGCAAATAAGTCCCGTGCCGCTCGTTCATACGCGGGTTGGGATGTCGCGAACCCCGCTCGATAGACCCCGTCATTCACGTTCTCATAGATGAACTGATTGAGCTCGTCGATCTCCTGCCGAAACTGACCCGGATACAAATCAATCGGACTATCAGTGAATCGGTCGAACTCAACGTTGAAGATCCTCATCAGATCATCGTCGGAATTGGTGACAATGCGTTTCGTGGCACAATCCCATAGGACCGGGACCGTGACGCGGCCAACATAGTTCGGATTCGTGGCCACATAGGCTTGGTGGAGAAACTGAAATCCATTGATGAAGTCGAGGGAATGGCCAGAACCCTTGCGAAAGGCCCATCCCCGCTCATCACGAATAGGATCCACGACGGTCATACCGATCACTGTCTCCAGCTTTTTCAGCTTGCGCACGATGATCGTACGATGAGCCCAGGGGCATGCCCATGAGACATAGAGATGGTAGCGCCCTGTTTCGGCCGGATAGCCAGAGCTGCCGTCGGCCGTGACCCATTTACGGAACGCATCCGGCTGGCGGGTAAACTCACCAGTCGGCGATTGTTCGTCAGGAAACTGCGCTTCAATCTTCATGCAAAACCGCTCCGTTACGGTACCAGTATCTCATACTCAACGATCGATAGTGTGCGGAAGTCGTAGAGAGCGACTGTGGCATTTCGCCACGCCATAAAACTCGCATCGTAGCAAAATGCAACGAATATTCAGATTTGCATAACGAAAACAGCGTCATTGGGGGGCATGCCCCGTGCGAGGAGATCAACAGAGGGCGAGGGCACCCGAACTCGATGAGTACTGCCAAGGGGTTGTGATTCGTGAGAAACAGCCGGCTGAATCAAGACGCAACCGGATTTCTCGTGCGATTGATGCGCAGTCTGGCAGCCTGCGTGGTCGTCGTGGTGAGCATGGCCTGCGAGAACAAGCCGGTCGATACCGCGGTCGTCAAGAAGAAGCTATCACCTGCACAATCAGGGCGAGTGAGCCTGACACCAGAAGAGTTAGCTAGAGTCCAGCTGGAATTTGCATCGGTGGCGGAAGGACAGATTCGTTCGCACCGTCAGTTTCCCGCAACCGTCCAGGCCAACCAAAACGAATTGGCTGAGGTCACCACGTTGATCCGTGGCCGGGTTGTAAAAGTCCACGTCGATGTCGGGCAGGATGTGAAAAAGGGCGCTCTCTTGGCCATGCTCCACAGTGTGGACCTTGGCGTCGCTGAGGGGGAATACTTGAAGGCTAAGGCTAGGCTGGAAGAGGCGGAACGATCGTACGCACGGGCCAAGGAACTGTATGACAACAAGGCGGTGAGTCTGGCTGAACTTCAGCGTCGCGAGGCGGCCATGAAGACGGCGCGAGCCGAAGTGCTGGTAGCGCAAAACCGTCTTCAATTGCTTGGTGTGCCGCCGGAGGAAATCGAGAGGCTTGATCGAGAATTGACGATCAGGGCCGACATGCCTCTACGCGCACCGTTCGATGGGCGAGTGATCACACGCAATATCACGAGGGGAGAAGTCGTCGAAACAGAGCAGAAACTTTTTACCGTGGCCAATCTCATGGATGTGTGGGTGATCGGCAACGTGCCGGAGAAGGACGTGCAATTCATCCGCACGGATCAGAACGTGAGTGTGGTCCTGGCGGCCTATCCCCATGCAATCTTCAGCGGGACCACCACCTATGTCGGGGACGTACTCGATCCGGCCACTCGCACTATGGCTTTTCGCGTCACCGTGTCAAACCCGGATCGACTGTTGAAGCCGGAAATGTTCGCCATCATCAGCCTATTGGCAGCCTCGAATCCGGACGTGTTGAGTGTACCGATTACGGCTGTCCAGGATGGGCCTTCCGGTAAGATGGTATTCGTTCAACGAGAGGTCGGCACCTTCGAGGCACGGACGGTCACGTTAGGGAACGAAGAGGGAGACGTGGTCCGGGTACTGGATGGGCTCAAGGCAGGCGAACAGGTCGTGACGAAAGGCTCCTTCGTGCTCAAATCTGAGATGGAACGGCACAAGATCGAACCTTCACAATGATTGTCTCACTTCTGGAATTTTCATTGCGACAGCGGATACTGGTTATCGGCTTGGCGAGTGTGTTGTCCGTCATGGGTGTGATTGCCTTTGAGTCAATCCCGATCGATGCCTACCCCGATGTGACGAACATTCAGGTACAGATATTGACCGATGCGCCGGGACTTTCGCCGGTTGAAGTCGAACGGTTCATCACGTATCCACTCGAAATTCAGATGACAGGTCTCCCTGGTCTGGCAGAAATCCGTTCACTTTCCAAATTTGCCCTTTCTCAAATTACGGTGGTGTTTCATGACGACGTCGATGTCTACTTTGCCCGCCAGTTGGTGTTGGAACGCATGATCGCGGCCAAAGAACGATTGCCACAAGGGATCGAACCTGTGATGGCGCCGGTCAGTACCGGGTTGGGCGAGGTCTATCAGTACTATGTGGAGGGTCCCTCGACGACGCTCAGGAGAGAGCCCAGTGCCACGGTGATCGATACTCAGATCGTCGAGAAGGAATTGACGGACCAGCGGACGATCCAAGATTGGGTTCTGCGACCGCTGCTCAAGGGTGTGCCGGGTGTGATCGATGTGAACGGCATGGGCGGGTTCGTGAAGCAGTACCAGGTCCTCGTCGAGCCGACCAAACTCCGTAAATTCAACTTGACGCTGCACGAGGTCTACGAGGCCGTCGCAAAGAACAATGCGAATGCCGGGGGGAATGTTCTGGAGCGTCATGCCGAACGTGCGATCGTCCGGGGGGTGGGACTGATCCAGAGCGTGAGCGATATCGAATCAATCATCGTGAAGGAATCCGCCGGGACCCCGGTCTTTGTTCGCGATATTGCCGAGGTCCGCATCGGCCACGCCGTTCGCCATGGCGCGGTGGTGCTCAACGGTGAGCGGGAGGTTGTGGCCGGTACCGTGCTCATGATCCGAGGAGGCAACGCCAGACAGGTGGTCGAGGCGGTCAAGACCACGGTGGAGGATCTGCAGCAGAGCACCGTCCTTCCAGCAGGCATAAAACTGATTCCTTTCTATGATCGCATTGAGTTGGTGAATGCTGCCATTGCCACGGTCCGTGACGCATTAATCGAGGGCATTGTCCTGGTGGTCTTTGTCTTCTTTTTCTTTCTGGGCCATGTCCGCAGCGCCATCATCGTGACGGTCACGCTGATCGTCACGCCGCTCGTGACCTTCATCGCGATGGAGCGATTCGGGCTCTCGGCCAACTTGATGACGCTGGGTGGATTGGCGATTGCCATCGGCGAGATCGCTGATGGATCGCTGGTTGTGGTGGAAAATGCCTATCGGCACCTCGCCCAACATACCGATGCCTCGCCGGAGAGCAGGCTCAGCGTCATTCTTCATGCCACGAAGGAAGTGGGGAGGCCGATCCTGTTTGGCATTTTGATCATCAGCGTCGTCTTTTTGCCACTTCTGACGCTTCAGGGTATCGAAGGGAAGATGTTTGCGCCGCTGGCCTATACGTTGGTGATCGCGCTTTTGGCCTCCGTCGCGGTGACTCTGACCTTGTCGCCGGTGCTCGCGTCGCTGCTCCTGCGCGGAGACCATCCGAAGGAAACGGGTCTTACCCGCTGGATGAAACAGCGGTATCTCCCGGTGCTGCAATGGACTCTGCGACATCGCACCGCGGTCCTGGCTGGCGCGACGGCAATCGTGCTTGCAAGTGTGGCCCTTGTGCCGCTCATTGGGCGAGAGTTCATCCCCCTACTGGAGGAAGGCGCGCTGACTCCTCAGGTGGTTCGACTGCCGAGTGTCTCGCTACCAGAATCTATTGAGATGGAAAAACAAACCCACAAGGTGATGTTGGAGTTCCCTGAGGTTCGGATGGCGGTGAGCAAGATCGGGCGACCAGATATCGCCTTTGGTCCGGAAGAACCCAATGAGAGTGACCCAATCGTGTCACTGACGGACCGAAGTACGTGGAAGTCGGCGGTGACTCAGCCGCAGCTGACCGATGCCATCAGAAAAAAGCTGGCGGAGATTCCGGGCATCTCCGTCCTCATGAGTCAGCCGATTCAAGAACGAGTGGACGAGTTGATCTCGGGGATCAGAACCGAATGCGCCATCAAGTTGTTCGGCGACGACCTCGACGTATTGTGGAATAAGGCAGAGGAAATCGCAGCTCTGTTGCAGCAGATCTCGGGGGTCAAAGACATCAAGATCGAACAGATCTCCGGACAGCCCTATCTCACCATCGACATCGACCGGCAGAAGATCGCCCGTTTCGGCATCAATGTGGCCGATGTGCAAGAGATTATCACGACTGCGATCGGCGGCAAATCGGCGACAGAGGTGTATGAAGGTGAGCGGCGGTTCCAGCTCATCCTACGATTTCCGGAGCCGTATCGGAACAGTGTCGCGAGCGTCGGAGAGATTCGGGTAAAGGCGGCTTCCGGCGCACTTATCCCCATGAGCGATCTGGCCAGAATCGAAATGCGAGAAGGGCCGCTCCGCATCAGTCGGGAGCATGTGAAACGCCGAATCTTCGTCGGTTTCAATGTCGTGGGCCGGGATATTGGTGGGGTGGTCGATGAAGGGCGTGCGAAGCTCACGGCTGGGCTTCACTTGCCGGAAGGGTATACTGTCGTCTGGGGCGGGGCGTTCGAAAATATGGAACGAGCCAACGCGCGGCTCATGATCGTCGTGCCGATCACCCTTGGCCTTGTCTTTTTCCTCCTTTTCTGGGCGTTCCATTCGCTGCGGTACGCGACTCTGATCATTCTTAACCTACCGTTCGCGTTGATTGGCGGTGTCGTGTCGCTGTGGCTAAGCGGACAGTATCTGAGTGTGCCGGCCTCCATTGGGTTCATCGAGCTGTTCGGACTCGCCGTAGGGAATGGAATCGTGCTGGTCTCGTACATCAACCAGCTGCGTAGCGAGGGACAGCCGATCGATGAAGCGATCCTAGCCGGCTGCAGTCTACGACTCCGTCCAGTGGTCATGACGATGATGACCACGCTACTGGGGCTTCTCCCGTTGGCGCTGGCCCAAGGAATTGGGGCTGAGGTTCAACGACCTCTCGCCAGTGTGGTGATCGGTGGACTCTTTACCTCAACGGTGCTTACGCTCATCGTATTACCCGTGCTGTACAGCATGTTTGCGGGGCGTGAGGTGAAGAAAGAGGAGGCACCGGAATGGGTGTGAGGAAATGCGACCGGGAGGACAGACAGTTGATAAAACACCAGTGCCATCCCGGTCAGGCATTAATCTTGTAGGTCTTGCCAGGTAACCGAGTCCGACACGTTCAGGCTTCCTAGGTTTTCAGACGGGTGGGATCTGATGTATCCGGTAGTCACAATTTTGGAGGGGGGGTCGATGAGACACATGCTGGTGAGAAGGATCGTGTTATGCCTCTTCATGGCTTTGGGGTCAACCGCACATGCCGCAGAAAGTGGATTGGCGCCTGAGACGCTGGATCAGCAGATGGTGTTGGTGTCGGCCGGGAAGTTCACAAGAGGAAGCAGTCACGCGGATGATGAAAAGCCGGTGCGGAGCATCTACCTCAATGCCTTCTATATGGATAAGTATGAGGTGACGGTGGGACAGTATGCCAGGTACCTGAAGGTGACAGACATGGAGGAGCCACCGGACTGGAGCATTATGAATCAACCGCAACATCAAAGACGCCCGGTCGTGAACGTGACCTGGGAAGATGCGGTCAATTACTGCAAATGGGCTGGTAAGCGTCTGCCGACGGAAGCGGAGTGGGAGAAGGCGGCACGAGGAACTGATGGGCGAATCTATCCCTGGGGAAATGAAGCGCCGACTCGACTCCATGCGAATTATGGAAGAAAGGATTGGGATAGTCATCAGGCCTTGACTCCCGTTGGGTCGTTCGAATCCGGGAAAAGCCCCTATGGCATCTATGATATGGCCGGTAATGCCTGGGAATGGGTCTTTGATTGGTATGGGAATGAGTTTTACAAGAAAGGCCCGGAAAAGAACCCAATCGGGCCGGCAAAGGGTGACACGAAAGTAGTACGGGGCGGGTCCTGGCTCTATGTTCCTGAATTTCTACGCACCTCGTTCCGTTTCAATGCGGATCCGTCCGGCCAGCAGTTCGGCTATGGGTTCCGTTGTGCGAAGACACCGTAACCGCTGATCGGTGGTTTGACGAGTGGGCAGTGTCCGCCCCACGAGACAGGCTCAGCGATATTTGGCAAAGCAGATCAAGTCGAGATGGTCATAATGGTTAGGCAGAATAGTTTCGGCTTTGTACCCGAGGTTCATGAAGAACTGAATGTTTCTGGCTGTGCGCAGCATGGTGCAGGCATACAACTTGTGGGCGCCGGTCGTCGCTCGTTCGATCTCGCGGATCAGCGCCTTGCCCACCCCTCGAGCTTGGTGCGTGGGACTGACGGAAAGCAATCTGATGACGCAGACACCAGCGACGGTCCAGTAGCGTACGGAACCGACGATCTCTCCTTCTGTCTCTGCTACGAGGATATGCTTCTCTCTCGCATCTTGTTTCAGGCTTTCGAGGGTTTCCGTTGTCCAACCGCTGAGCGTATAGATGCCGGCATATTCCCTGAACGCCGCCTGCTGCACCTGGAGAAGAGCTGGAAAATCTACCTCGATTGCCGGTCTGATGTGAACCACGACAGAGCTCCTGGGGAAAGGACGATCCCGGATTTCATAACGGAAGGCAACAAGATTCGCAAGGACGATTGACGGCATTCTGTCAGGGACGAAAGACCATCCCGGGGGTGCCATGTTATCCATCAGAAGACGGAAGGGGAGGATTCATGCTGAAGGAAGTTGCAGGAGATATCTTACGGTCAAAAACTGAAATGGTCGCGCACGGTGTTGCTCCGAACGACAACTATGCAAACGGCCTGGCATTAGCCCTAAGGGAACAATGGCCATCCATGTACAAGGATTTCAGGCATTATTGCCAAACATTCACGCCAAAGACCGGTGAGTTATGGGCTTGGGCGGGCGCTGGTGGAGTACGAATCGTGAGTTTGTTTACGCAGGAACCAGCTCCCAGCCACGGGGCCAAGCCTGGGAAAGCCACGATCGAAAATGTGAATCACTGTCTCAAGGCACTCTCCAAGTTGGTTGAGAGGGAGAAGGTCAAAAGCCTCGCCCTTCCTCGCTTGGCGACCGGTGTCGGCGGCCTCGACTGGAAAGAGGTCAAGCCGTTGCTTGAAAAGCATCTTGGCCACTTATCCATTCCGGTCTACGTGTACGCAACCTATCAGCCAGGTGTCCAGGCGAAAGAGGGGGACTGAATTCACATCTCGTCCAACCCTTATATGCACTGGCGGTGAATGACGCCGAGATCGCCGAAAGACTCCAACGAGGCTTAGAGGAATTCATTCGATGTCGCCTCGGCGCTATGGCCGTAAGACGTG
>JACCDP010192505.1_pt1 | contig 19541 bp, 14 predicted proteins | sample 7445841 | NCBI WGS metagenome assembly JACCDP01 (sample SAMN15323441, study PRJNA562643) | freshwater metagenome | isolation source: river surface water | place: USA:Blue River Watershed | collected 2017-08-17
TCTCCATTCTCCATTCTCCATTCTCCATTCTCCATTCTCCATTCTCCATTCTCCATTCTCCATTCTCCATTCTCCATTCTCCATTCTCCATTCTCCATTCTCCATTCTCCATTGTTATAATGAACATGACATGTGGAAAGGAACACACCTGTGACCATTGCACCAGCAGAACTGGAGAGCCTACGGCAACGCTTCGAGAGCGTCCGTGGGCGACTTTGACCTCGCCAGCAAACAACTTGCCCTCAACGAACTCAAACACCAAGCCATTGACCCCGATTTGTGGAGCAACCCGACCCACGCCCAGAACGTCATGCAACGGCTGACGCGCCTCGAAAACGAAATCACACGGTGGAATGACGTGTCTGCACGCTTTGATACCCTCACTGAGTTCATCAGCCTCGGCGATGAGTCGCTGGCCAGCGAAATCGCCAGCGAATACGCCACGCTCCGCGCTGATGTCGACACGCTCGAAACCGAAGTGCTCCTGAGTGGCACCTACGACGATCACGATGCCTTTTTGTCGATCAAAGCAGGCATGGGTGGTACCGATGCACAAGACTGGGCCGAGATGCTCCTACGCGCCTATACACGCTGGGCCGAGATTCGCGGCTTTACCTGCAACCTCGTCGACCAGAGTATCGGCGACGAAGCCGGCATCAAAAGTGCGACACTGGAGATCCGTGGCACCTATGCCTATGGGCTCTGCAAAGCTGAGGCTGGTGTACACCGCCTCATCCGGCTCTCACCGTTTAATTCGGCCAATACACGCCAGACGTCGTTTGCACTGATTGAGGTGCTCCCCGAGGTTGACGATGCCCCAGAGGTTGCCATCAAGCCCGACGATATCCGCATCGACGTCTTCCGCGCAGGTGGACACGGCGGTCAAGGAGTCAACACGACCGACTCAGCAGTCCGTATCACCTACCGTCCAGGCACACCTGAGCAGATTGTAGTCACCTGCCAAAACGAGCGCTCGCAAATCCAAAACAAAGAAACGGCGATGCGCGTCTTGCGCGGGCGCTTGCTCGAACGCGAATTGCAACGCCAGCGCGAAGAACGTGCCAAACTCAAAGGCGAACACCGCCAAGCTGACTTTGGCAGTCAGATGCGCAGCTTTTATTTGCACCCCTATACGCTGGTCAAAGACCACCGCACCGACCACGAAACCAGCAACGTGCAGGCCGTGCTCGATGGCGCATTTGACCCATTTATCGATGCCTATTTGCGCTGGAATGTGGGGCGTGAGTAAGCCCCATTGGGTGCGCAGTAATTTGACATCACCGCATCTGCCCGCTATGCTACATGTCGCACAAATGTGCGCATAGAGGAGTGTGGCAGATGTTTTCGTTGGCGAGTATGAACTGGTGGGCAGTCATCGCTTGTATGCTGATGAGTGTGGTGGTGGGATCAGTATGGTTTGGACCTAAAACGTTTTTTCCGATGTGGTGGCAGGCACTTGGGCGTGGCGATGCTAAACCCGGTGATGGGCACCCGATGGCAGTCGTGTTTGGACTGACGTTTGTGGCATCATTTGTGCAGCCCCTAGTAATGACACTCCTCTTGCATGCCCTCTACCCGAGCGGCACCACATGGCAAACCGGCGCCCAACTCGGGCTGCTGCTCTGGGGGGGATTCGTGGCCACCACCTACCTCAGCAACCGTTTGTTCGCCGGCTATCCGTGGATTGTCTACCTGCTCGAGGTGGGCAATCACCTGATTAATTTTGTGTTATTTGGCATCATTTTAACATTGTGGTGGTAATCACACCACAAACCGCCCTGGATTCAAGCGGCGCTGCGGATCAAACTCGGCACGAATGCGCGCCATCACATCTGCACCGCCGCTAGGCCCATGCCAATACTGCGGCAGCATGGCATGGGTGGCAACCCACACAGTTTCTGACAGTGCGTTCAGCCATGCTGCTTGGGCAGTTGCATCGACACCACGCACGCGCACATACCCACTCCCCACACTTGCTCGCGCATTGATGACATGTGCGCCACCATGTTGCAACGCAATCTGCGCAATCCGCGCTATCAGTGTAGCGACATCACCTGGCAGTGTTGCCCACCGTATCACCAGCTCGTCAGTGGCCAACGTTGCGACTTGTGATGCATCAGCAAGCACCTGCACTACCCGCTGGTATTCGGCTCCCACATAGTTGTGGCTGGTACCATGATGTTGGATGGCACGCCGGGGTAATTCGGCGATGTGGCGGTCAACCGCAGCTTGTGGCCCCTCGCAGCCGAGTAAGACGCCCCATGCCCCATCGATACCCAGGGTGGTGAGCAACGTGGTGTCGATGAGCTCACACGTGACTGGGGTGAGTTGCGAAGCCATGACATCGGCCACAAACGCATCTGCATCAGTCAGCGTCGGAAATACGGCCAGCACCCCAGCCACCACCGGAGGCAACGGCACCAGTTTGAAGTTGGCCGACACAATGAGTGCCAGCGTACCAAAACTGCCGTGGTAGAGCTTCATCATGTCGAAACCACTGACGTTTTTGACCACCATACCACCCGCTCGGGAGCGTTGCCCGTTGACTTCAATGACTTCAATGCCGATCATCATATCGCGGAGCAACCCATACATCGCCCGCCGTGGACCATCGGCAGCGGTAGCAATCATTCCCCCAATAGTCGTCGTGTCAGCGAGTGCACCGTCAACGGGCAACATTTGCCCGTGTTGCGCCAAATAGCGCCGCAATGCGCCGAGCGTCATGCCTGCACCCACAGCAATCGTCAAATCGTTGGGTTCATGATGCAGTACCTGATTGAGATGCGTCGTCACCACCACCAAATCCACGCGTTGTGGGGGCGCCCCAATAAGTTGTTGGGTGCCACCACCCCACGCCACCACACTCCAGCCGTGCTGAGCCGCATGCTGCATCAGGTGTGCTGCTGCCTGCGTATCTGGGGGAAACGCTACCCGCGCCGGGACCACGCCATGCACGGTATAGGTGTCACAAAGCGACTTTTCATCATGAATAAATGACAAAATATCTGACATACCAACCTCTTATATCCATGTACCAGTCGGAATTTCGATGATTTCGTTGGCAGCGATAGCATGTTGACGGAGCTCAGCAAGCTCGCCACAGCCTTTGCGGGCGGGGAAGACTTTGCCTGGGTTAAACAGCTCACGCGGATCAAACGAGCGGCGTAGACCAGCCATAGCAGCCAGGTCGGCCGTCGAGAAGAGGATGTCCATGTAATCGCGTTTTTCGACGCCGATGCCGTGTTCACCACTGACGACACCACCGAGGCGCACCGACTCTTTGAGGATTTCGGTGGCAGCCCCCAGGGCACGTTCGAGCTGTGCGCGTTCACGCCGGTCAAAGAGGATAAGCGGGTGCAAGTTGCCGTCACCGGCATGGAAGACGTTGGCGATGGGCAGATTAAAGTCACGAGCCACGTCGCCTACATGTGCCAGGATTGCTGGGAGTTTGGTGCGCGGTACCACGGTATCGACGAGGTAATAGCTAGGGGAGAGGCGCCCCATAGCGCCAAAGGCGTTTTTGCGCGCCGCCCAGACTTGTGCTTGTTCGGCGGGGGTGGTGGCGGGGCGTACTTCGATAGCACCGTGCTGATGGCAGATTTTTACCACATCACGGAGCAGGTCGTCGAGCCCTTGATCGACGCCATCGATTTCGATGAGCAAGGCTGCACCAGCATGCTCAGGCAGACCCAGTTTGTACATACCGTTGACGGCTTTGATGGCCAGCTTGTCCATCATTTCAAGGGCAGCCGGCAGCAAGCCTTGGGCAACGATGGCCGAGACAGTTTGTGATGCCGACGGAATATCGGGGAAGAGTGCAAGCACCACGCGCAACGATTCGGGCAGGCGTGTCATGCGCAACCAGGCCTCGGTCACAATGCCAAACATGCCTTCGGAGCCAGTCATGACGCCAGCGAGGTCATAGCCGACCGTATCGAAACGCCCATTCCCCGTCCAAATCAGGTCACCATTGGGGAGCACGGTGCGCAGGGCCAGCACATGGTTGGTGGTCATGCCGTATTTGAGGCAATGTGGGCCGCCACTATTGTTGGCGATGTTCCCCCCAATGGTGCAGGCTTTTTGTGATGAGGGGTCGGGCATAAACGCATAGCCGTAGGTGGCGAGATACTGTGACAATTCCCAATTGATCATGCCGGGTTGTACGAGTACGCGTTTGTTGCGGGTGTCGACGTCAAGGACGCGGTCGAGGCGGGTGGTTGCGATGACGATGCCGCCATGAATGGGAGTAGCCCCACCGGATAGACCCGTACCGGCGCCACGCGCCACCACGGGGACACCAGCGGCCACGGCGAGTTTGACGACGGCGGCAGTTTGTTCGCTGGTACGCGGGAGCACGACCAGATTGGGCGCGTGTAGGTCCATCACACAGCCATCGGCTTCGTAGGTGAGCAGGTCTGCGGTATCTGTGACGACGCCGTCGCGACCAACGATTCCCTGTAATGCGGAGATGAGTTGCACGGGATTGAGCATAGTTTTCACTTTGGCGCTAGGGTTGACATGTCATTAGGCGCATTATATATGGTGTTGTGGGACGACGTGATATATTCGTTGTGCGCATGCACGCATCAGTGGAATAGACGGGTGTGTGGATGTGGTCGGTGAGGAGTGGTTTCATTGACGAAAAGTCGTTTGTCCACATCATTAAAGCATTTCCATGATAATTCGGTGTTATTTTCATTGACGAATCACCGTACATACACTAAAATGACTCTCACACACATTTAATATTTCATGGTACATGGCAACATGTGCGGTGATGTAAATGGAGTGTAGACAGATTTCCGTTCTCTTCGAAAGGAACAGAACACTATGCAGACAGCTTCGTCATGGAAGCGCAGCGCGGCCCTTTTGTTGGTCGCCCTGTTGTTGCCAGTGCTCGTAGCCTGTGGTGGTGCCGCTGCACCGGCCGCCGAGCCGACCGCCGCCCCAGCTGCTGAGCCGACCGCCGCTCCGGAAGCCACCGCCGCTCCGGAAGCCACCGCCGCTCCTGAGCCCACTGCCGCTCCTGAAAAGGATGGCACGCTCAACATCCTGTACTGGCAGGCACCAACCATCCTGAACCCGCACCTCTCGTCGGGCACCAAGGACTTTGATGCTGCTGGCGTCATCCTCGAGCCACTTGCTCGTTACAACCAGGATGATGAATTGGTACCGTACTTGGCCGAAGAAATCCCCACCATCGCCAACGGTGGTGTGGCTGCCGACGGTACAACGGTGACCTGGAAGCTGAAAAAGGGCGTGAAGTGGTCAGATGGTAGTGACTTCACTGCTGACGACGTCATCTTCACGTGGCAGTACGCTTCAAACCCAGAGACGGCTGCAACCACCGCATCGAACTTCACCATCATCAAGAGCATCGAAGCTGTGGACGCCAACACCGTTACCATCACCTGGAACGAGCCAAATCCTGATCCGTATGCCTCATTTGTGAGCTACTCAGGTTTGGTCATCCAGAAGAAGCAGTTCGAAGCATGTGTTGGCGCTGCTGCGTTGACCGATGCTGCCTGTCAGGCTGCCAACCTCGCCCCAATCGGCACCAACGCCTGGAAGTTGAAGGAATTCAAGCCAGGTGACGTGGTCGTGTACGAGCGCAACGAAAACTACCGCGATGCCGCCAACGTCTACTTCGACGTGGTGGAAATCAAGGGTGGTGGCGATGCTGCATCAGCTGCCCGTGCCGCTTGTGAGACCGGTGAAGTCGACTACAGCTGGAACCTCCAAGTTCCGAAGGCTGCTCTCGAGCCCATCTTGAACGCCGAAGGCGCCAAGTGTGACGCCATCGCCGGTGGTTCGTTTGGTGTCGAGCGTATCGTCATCAACTTCGCCAACCCGGACCCATCCCTCGGTGCCAAGCGCTCAGAGCCCGATCAGCCCCACCCCGTGTTGGTTGACCTCAAGGTGCGCCAGGCCATCAACAAGGCCATCGACCGCAAGGCCATTGCCGAGAGCCTCTACGGCCCCACCGGCGTGCCCACCTGCAACATCTTGGTTGTGCCCGCAGCTGTCTACAGCAAGAACACCACCTGTGACCGCGACGTCGAAGGTGCCAAGAAGTTGATGGAAGAAGCTGGTTGGAAGATCGAAGGCGGTAAGGCGATGAAGGGCGATCAAGCCTTCCCCGCGCTCTACTTCCAGACCTCAATCAACACGCTTCGCCAAGGCGAGCAGGCCATCATCAAGGCCAACTTGGCTGAAATCGGTATCACCGTCAACCTCAAGGCTGTTGACGCCGGCGTCTTCTTCTCAGGCGACCCGGGCAACGACGACACCTTGAACAAGATGTTCGTTGACATCCAGATGTACACCAACGGCCCAAGCGGTACTGACTCAGCGTCATACCTCGAGGGTTGGACATGTGACAAGGTCAACAGCTCCGAGAATCAGTGGAACGATGGTAACGACGGTCGCTACTGCAACCCAGAATACGATGCGTTGTTCGCCACCTACAAGAAGGAACTTGACTTGACCAAGCGTCAGGCCATGGCCATCCAGCTCAACGACTTCTTGATCAACGATGTTGCCCTCATGCCTTTGATCAATCGCCGCACGCCAAATGCCAAGATCAAGGAATTGAACGGTCCAACATTCAACACCTTTGACTCAGGCTTGTGGAACATCCACACCTGGTCGAAGTAAGTCCACTCGATACGGGGGTCTCACAAGAGACCCCCGTATCACTTTGCTGTCCCCCCATATTTCTCTAATTGAAACTCCGTGGAGGATTACTCCATGACCCAATATATCATTCGACGCTTTCTTGTATCGATTCCCACGCTGTTTTTGATAAGCGTGATCATTTTTGCCGTGTTGGCACTTGCTCCTGGTGATCCATTGGCGCAATTTGCGCTGAATCCGGCCATCCCCAACTCTACCCGCGTGCGCATCCGCGAACAATTTGGTTTGGACAAGCCATGGTATGTGCGCTACTACAAGTGGTTAGGCTCACTTTCACAAGGCGACTGGGGCTATTCATTCTCTTCCAAGTCACCCGTGATTGATCTCGTCTACCAACGCATCCCCCAGACGTTACAGGTTGTAGGCCTTGCCTACCTGATCGCCATCTTAATCGCGATACCCATCGGCATCATATCTGCCGTCAAACAATATTCTCCGTTTGACCAGGTCGCGACGTTTCTTGCGTTCATTGGCAGCTCGTTACCGTCGTTTTTTACTGGTCTCACCCTGATGCTCATTTTTGCCATCCGCTTCCAGTGGTTTCCCATTGTCTATAGCTCGACACTTGAAATCGTCAACTGGGATACATTCATGCAACAGGTACGGCAGATGGTACTCCCTGTGAGTGTATTGGTCGTGCAACAGACGGCTTCTCTGACGCGCTTTATGCGTGCATCAATGCTCGACAATCTACCACTCGACTACGTGCGTACCGCACGTGCCAAAGGATTGGCTGATTGGACGGTGGTCATCAAGCACGTCGTCGTCAACAGCATCATTCCCGTGGTCACGCTCATCGCCCTCGGGATTCCTGGGATTTTTGCAGGTGCCATCATCACCGAAAATCTCTTCCGTGTGAATGGGCTTGGCCAGTTGTTGGTGACTTCCATTCAGAATTCTGATACCCCTGTCGTGATGGCATTAGCGTTCATTTTTTCGATTTTGGTGGTGATATTCAACCTCATTGCTGATGTGCTGTACGGTATTCTTGACCCACGTGTCAAATACTAGGACAGCGAAATCATTCTAGTGTAAGGTGTCAATATGGCAGTTAGTCAACCTGTCAACGAAGCTGTGAAGCAAATTGCTGATACGCTCCAGAAAAAACCTCGCACGCTGTGGGGTGATGCATGGCGGCGTTTCCGCAAGCACAAAATGGCGATGTTTGGCGCTATCACGCTTATTTTCCTTGTGATGACCAGTATTGTTGGTCCATTGCTGTGGACGGTGCATCGCGACGCACTTGACTTCGTGAACGTGATGAGCACACCCTATTTTTCGTACCCAGCAGAAAACGAAGCCTACTGTGCCGAGCAAGCCAAACTCAAAGCCGAAATGGGTGAAGATCCGATGGCCAATACCATGGTCGATTCCATGTGTATCTATCATCCTCTCGGTAGCGATGAGCTCGGACGCGACTTGTTGGCACGTGTACTCTACGGTGGGCGTGTATCACTCTCTGTAGGTGTTTCTGCCATGTTGATTGCAGTCACCATTGGCTCATTGGTCGGTGCAATTTCTGGCTACATGGGTGGCATGATTGATGAAGTGCTGAGTTTCTTTACCAATCTCTTCTTGTCGCTTCCAACATTGCCATTGCTGTTGCTTACCGTCTATCTCTTCCGCGATTCTGTCACTGCGGTACTCGGCATCGAGTTCGGCATGTTTATCATCGTGGTATCGATGGTGGGTGTGCTGGCATGGATGCAGACAGCGCGTATTGTGCGCTCGTCGTTCATCTCTCTCAAGCAGAAAGAATTCGTTGAAGCAGCAGTGTGTATCGGTGTCAAACAGAGCAACATCATGTTCCGCCATATCCTGCCCAATGCAATCAGCCCCATCATCGTGGCAGCCACCCTCGAAATCGGTGGTGCCATCATCAGTGAATCAACACTCTCATTCCTCGGTATCGGCTTCCCACCTGACACCCCCACCTGGGGTCGACTTGTCACTGACGGCAGTCAGTACCTGCAAACAGCACCTCATCTGTCACTCATCCCGGCTGGGCTGATTTTCTTGACCGTGCTGAGCATCAACTTCATGGGTGACGGCTTGCGTGATGCCTTGGACCCACGCTCACGCTTGTAATTCACCATGGAATCAGCACTCCGTATCACCATGATAGCGCCCTTCGGCATCCGGCCGAAGGGCACGCTTTTGGCGCGTATGCTCCCCCTCGCTAATGCCCTCGCCACACACGGTCATACTGTCACGATCGTTGCCCCCCCCGTGCACAACCCACAAGACGCAGGCACACGCATCCAACACGGTGCGACGACTGTCATACACACCGCAACCGCCACCCTGCCTGGAGCACTCGGCGTCTTGGAGCAGGCACACCTATTGTGGCGCGCCACCATAGCCAGCCAGCCCCAGCTCATCCATCTCTTTAAACCCAAAGGGCACGCTGGGCTGGCCGCATACTGGGCTACACTGCGCGCCCCACATATCCCACTGGTCGTCGACTGCGACGACCGCGAAGGCGCTGGCGGCTGGAATGATGTCTTGCCCTATCCCCGGAGCGCCAAAGCCCTTTTTGCATGGCAAGAGCACGCGCTACCACGCCGTGCCGCCAGCGTCACCGTAGCGAGCCGTACCCTCGAAGGCTTGGTTTGGGCCGAGGGAGTGACACCATCTCGTGTCTTTTATCTGCCTAATGCCGCTGATATGGCAGAAACAGTCACGCCACCACCGCTACGCCACGAGCCACATATCGTACTCTACACACGTTTTTGGGAATTCACGATCAGCGATTTGGTCCGCACGCTCACACATATCGTGACACAGCGCCCCGATGTACGCATTACCGTGATTGGTGCGGGTGAGCACGGCGAAGAACAGCACCTCGCACAACAATGCGCAGCCGTCAATATTGCACCACACATCGATATCCGTGGTTGGATGCAACCCGATCAGATTCCGACCATGCTTGCACGTGCCGGACTGGCACTTGTCCCCGTAGATGACACCCTCATCAACCGAGCACGTTGCTCGGCCAAACTGCTTGAACTACTCGCAGCCGGGTTGCCCGTCGTCGGCAACGATGTGGGCGAAATGCGCACCTTTGTCACCCATGGGGTAAACGGTATGCTTACCCCACCCCATCAGCCGCAGCAGTTGGCGGAAGCGGCACTCGCCGTCATGGCCGACACAATACCCTGGCACGCCATGCAACGAGCCGCATATCACAGCGCACAACAACACACCTGGCTGAGTCGGGTCACAACGGTCGAAGCAGCCTATGCGGGTGCACTCAAGAAATAGCAAGGGAGATGTGTCTTCCTGCTTATTCTCAAGAACCCCCGTCAAGGCATGTGCGCATTGCACCACGTGAGGGCGTCATTTTATGGCGCCCCCATCAACATCCATCGCGTTCGCTGTGGAAAAGATGGCACAGCGACGTTGCCGCTATGCCATGACGCCGAGGTGAGGCCCTTGTCATGCCGTGACCGCGCCGGTGTCATGACGCCGAGGAGCGGTCGTTCGCTTGCCCCGACTGCCACACCCCACCAATGCTCAACTCTCCACTACCACATCGCCAACCCAAGCATGAGTGCGAGCACCGCTATGGCAATATGCACCCACTCCGCACGGAGCATCTGCATGTTGAGGCCACGCGCTGGGGTTTCGTAGCGCACACCACGCCAATACGTCACCTGGCCAATACGCATGCGCTGACGCAGCCGCATACCCAGCATCACACTTTGGCTTATTGCAACTGCAAGCATCAAGATGGAGTTGATGGTCTGCGGGAGCACATGATTGGCCGAAACAAACAAGACCACTACAAACGCAATTGGTGCGTACCACTCAGGAGTAATTCGCCGCATCCCATGTTCCTTTCATACAATACCCACACATTTCACCGTATAATACGCACGAGAGATGAAATTCTTGTGAGTACTAACTATGTCGACCCCACCGCGTGTCATCGCAACACGTCGTCCATCACTGATGAGTCAGCTTACACGTGCCGTAACATGGGTCTGTGTCGTAGCAAGTATCTACCTCGGCGTCGTGATGTATCTCGTCTATCATCAAGGCAAAAACGACCACACGCAACGTGCCGATGCGGCCGTGGTGCTCGGTGCCGCAGTATGGGTGGGGAATCCGTCCCCCGTGCTCAAAGCACGTCTCGATCATGCCTTGCAACTCTATCAATCCAATACGGTGAGTATTATCATCGTGACCGGCGGCGTTGGTCGTGGCGACACCATCTCCGAAGCAGAAGCTGGGGCAGCGTACCTGGTTGCCAATGGTGTACCGCCAGCACATATCCTGCAAGAAACCGTTGGAACTTCGACGTTTCAAAGCTTGCAAGGTGCTGTGGCGTTGGCCACAATCAACACCATTCAGACGGTGTTGATTGTGAGTGACCCCTTTCACATGCTCCGTTCACTCAAAATGGCCGGTGATTTAGGGCTCATCGCCTATGCATCCCCGACGACGACTTCGCCTATTTCACAGCGCCCCGTCGAAGAATGGCTCTACATGTTCCGTGAAGCAGTAGCGTATACCTCGTATCTGTTTACCAATCAATAGCACTAGCCGCGATATGCGTGTAGTGCCTGCAGGGTGCGCGCCTGCGCAATTGCATCACTGATGGGCTAGAACTCGATATAATACTGTGTGACTTGATTCGCCACGACACATGCCCCCAGTGATAGCATAGAATAATCACCGCGGATGGGTCCATCGGCTTCAATATCAACTGTTCGGGTTGGGGCAAGAAATCTCTTTCTACGGCAACACGCCACGCGCCTGCAGTGCGGCACGATTCACCACCGATTTGGGTGATTCGCCGCGAATCATGCGCGCCACTTCCAGCGCCGCATATTGCTGTAAACGCACCAACGACGCCTCTGAATACCACGCCAAATGACAGGTGATTAGACAGTTAGGTACGCCTCGCAACGGGTGATCTGCCGGCATCGGCTCCACATCCAGCACATCCAGTGCCGCCCCTGCAATCTGCCCATTGCGCAAGGCTTGCGCCAAATCCGCACTATGCACCACGCCACCCCGTGCCGTATTGATGAGATAGGCGGTTGGCTTCATCTGCGCCAGCGTGGCCGCACAGATTGTATGTTTGGTGTCGGCATTCAACGGTAAGTGCACACACACGATATCGCTCTGTGCCAGCACCGTAGCCAAATCGGCACCTACAGCATGGTGCTGCGCAAACACGTCTGCGCTCACAAATGGGTCATACGCCATCACTTCCATGTCAAAAGCCTGCACGCGCTTAGCGACTTGGCGGGCAATATTGCCAAAGCCCAGCAAGCCAACCCGTTTGCCCGTAAGCCCGATGATGGGGTGGAAAGTATTGTCGTTCCAGTTGCCGGCCTGCACGTCGTTGACCACCGCCGGCACTTTGCGCACGAGTGCAAGCAGGAGTGCCAAGGTGTGGTCAGCGACTTCCTGTACGCCATAATCGGGCACATTCACCACCATCACACCGTGGTCGGTGGCCGCCTGCACATCCACGCTGTCGTAGCCCACCCCATAGCGTACAATCATCTTGAGGTTGGGCAGATTAGCAAAGACTTCACGCGTCAAGGGTGCATACTGGTTGAGTAGTGCAACTGCATCACCACACTGCGCCACGACGTCGGCTGCAGTTTTGCACTGGCGCCCAATCACGGTATAGCCGAGTGGAGCCAGAATGGCCGTTTCATAATCGAGATGCGCATACGTGTAATCGGTCATATACACATTGGGCATACCACATCCTCCTACGTCGCTTTTGGACGCCTCATTGCACTCGATTGCATCGTTTCGAGCACAGACACAATATGCGATACCCAGTCTTTCCCCAGCAAATGGCGATTCATTCGCACAAACTGCGGGCCTAGTTTGATGATGCGGTCATGTTGATACACACGCTGGAGCCGCAGTCGTACTGCCTCGTTCCCGTCTGGCAAACGGATAATAAATTCGTGCTCGCTGGCAACCACCGATGTCACCCCGATTTGCAGGGCTAAACTCTTGATGAGGAGCCACGTGAGCAAATTTTCTACGGGCTCAGGGGGGCGCCCAAAACGGTCACGGAGCATCTGTTGGAGGCCCTGCACTGCGGCCACCGTCTGCGCCTCAGCCATGTGCTGGTACGTCGACAAGCGCACCTGATCGTCGGGGATGTAGTCGACAGGCAAAAACGCTGTCAACGGCAAATCAACGGTCACCAGGGGCGTTACCAATACGCGTTCATCCACTTTGATAGCACGATGAGGTTGTGCCGCCGCCGTAGTGTCACTGGTACCGGCTTTTTGTTGTTGATCGAAGCGCATCTTCATGGCGCGGACCGCTTGCTCGAGCAGACGCGAATACAAATCAAAGCCTACCGCCGCAATGTGCCCGCTCTGCTCGGCGCCCAACACGTTGCCGGCACCACGAATCTCGAGATCACGCATGGCAATACGGAATCCTGCACCGAGCTCTGTCGCCTCTTGGATGGCCTGCAAGCGCTCGTGCGCCTCAGGAGTCAGTGGTGTACCCGGTGGAATACACAGATAGCAATAGGCGCGTTGCGAGCTCCGGCCAACGCGCCCACGCAACTGGTAGAGCTGTGCCAGACCGTAGTAGGGCGCGTCGTCGATGATGATGGTGTTGGCCGATGGCACATCCAGACCGTTTTCGATGATGGTCGTACTGACCAGCACATTCGTTTTGCCCGTATAAAAATCGAGCATGACGCGTTCGAGCTGGTGCTCACTCAGCTGGCCATGCCCTACACTGGTACGCGCATGCGGCACCAAGCGCTGGATTACATCTGCCAAATGGTAGATGGATTGCACGCGGTTATGCACCACATACACTTGTCCGTCACGCTCGAGTTCGCGCTCGATGGCATCACGCATCTGGCGTTCGTCGCGCTGGATGAGGTACGTTTTGACAGGCATACGGTCTTCGGGCGGCGTCTCGATGACACTCAAGTCACGAATCCCCGCCAGTGACATGTGGAGTGTACGTGGGATGGGGGTAGCGGTGAGTGTCAGCACATCGATGCCCGCTTTGAGCTGTTTGAGACGCTCTTTGTGCTTGACGCCAAAGCGCTGCTCTTCGTCGACAATCAGCAACCCCAAATCTTTGAAGCGCACATCATTCGACAAAATGCGATGCGTGCCGATGAGTACATCAATCGTCCCCTTGGCCGTGGCATCGACGATTTCGTCTTGTTGCTTGGCACTGCGGAAGCGCGAAATCAGCTCGATTTTGAAGGGGAACGCCGCCATGCGCCGGCTAAACGTCTCGTAGTGCTGCTGTGCCAGCACCGTGGTCGGCACCAACACTGCCACCTGCTTGCCATCTTGGATGGCTTTAAAGGCCGCCCGCAAGGCGACTTCGGTTTTGCCGAAGCCCACATCGCCACACACCAAGCGATCCATGGGGCGGTCGGATTCCATGTCGTGCTTGACGTCGACCAGTGCTTTGAGCTGGTCGGGTGTCTCAGTATACGGAAACGATTCCTCAAACTCACGTTGCCACTGGGTATCTGCCGAAAAAGGATGGCCTTTGCTGGTACTGCGCTTGGCGTAGATGGCCAACAATTCCTCGGTCAAATCCTCGACCGACTTGCGCGCTTTGCGTTTGGCGCGCTCCCACTCCTGGGTGCCGAGCCGTGTCAGTGCGGGTTCGGCATCACCCGAGCCAATATAGCGCGACACACGGTCGACCTGATCGACGGGCACGTACAGGCGGTCACCGGCCGCATAACGCAAATTGAGGTATTCGCGCTCAATGGTGTCGATGGTGCGGCGCACCATACCGTCATACACCGCAATCCCATGCTCGATATGCACCACAAAATCACCGACTTGCAAGCCACGCAAAAACGCTGCACGTTCTTGGCTCACCCGATCATCACGGTCAGCGCGTTTGGCTTTGGCGGGGATACGGCGCTGTGTCCAGCCAAAAATCTCAGCGTCGCTGTACACCGTCAAGCCGAGCATGGGCGAGGCCCAGCCTGCATCGACAACCGCATGCACCACATGCAGATGCGCCATCTCACCACCGGCCTCCATCACCATCTCGTGCAGGCGCGCTGCTTGCGGTGTCACCAGCCACACATCCTGTGCCGCGCCGAGGCGTTTGACGATGTCGGCCACCAACTCTTTCAAGCGCCCACCATACAAATCAACACCACGAAACAACTCGGCCGGCAACGCATGCACCTGTGCCTGTGGCAACAACTCCGCAAAGGGCAAATCAGCATGTGCGATATGGATCACACACCCCTGACCGTCACGGTTGAGCATGGTGCGCCACGGCAGTACCACGGTGGGATACCACGGCGGCAGCTCGGCGTTTTCCACGTGCTGGATGCGCCGTTGCTCGTGTTGGAAGCTATACTCACTCGCCACTTGTGCCACCAGCACCGGCTCACTGACACACAGCGGTGTGGCCGCCGGCAGGTAGTCGAGCAGGCTACTCAGCTGCTGCTTTGGCGCGAAAAACGGCGCAAAGAGTGTCCGGCCTTCGAAGCGTTCGTCGTGCGCCAACCCATCCACGAACTGTTCCCATTCGCTGCGCGCTTCGGCACGCAACATGCTCACGTCTTGGTGCTGCAGCCAACCCAGCACCTCGGGCAGCCGGTCGTGGGCGTATTCGTGCGCCGGGCCAATGGTCACGCTGGTCACCGTCTCCGTACTGCGTTGGGTCAGTGGATCAAAAAAGCGCATGCTGTCGATTTCATCACCAAAAAACTCAATCCGCAACGGCTGTGGCACACCCAATGGAAAGACATCCACGATGCCGCCACGACGATTCATGTCGCCCGGCTCGCTGACCGCCGCCGTGACACGGTAGCCCAGTGCTTGCCAGCGCCGCATCAACTGCACCGGATCCACCCGCTGATTGAGACTGAGCGTCACACTCGCTGCGCGCAAATCTTCTGGCGCTAATGTGGGCTGAAGCAAGGCGCGCACCGACGTCACCACCACCGGGCGCTGGCCATCACTCAACGCATAGAGCACGCGCAAACGCGCCGCTGTGGCATCAACACCCGGCGACATCGGTTCATAGGGGATGGCGTCATTGGGCACAAACTGTATGATTTCTCGGTCTGGTAACCAGTGCACCAAATCATCACACAGGCGCTGGGCGTCATCGGGCGACGCCACCACGAGCACCACAGGGCGCGCACATTGCGTGGCAAATGCAGCCAACCACGGCGCAACCACCGCTTTGCGCACACCAGCGACATGGAGATGCGCCTGTGGCGTACACGCGTCTACGACGGTCTGTATGCACGGCTGCGCCGCAATCTGTTGCACAATTTGTGGTAAAGCTACTGTCATACTCATCTGTTTGTCTATGTGAAAAAATGCCACGCTGGCATCTTTTCAAGAAAAAAACACCCTCACGAATCAATCACTGTGGTGTGCCACGCGTCAAATAGCGCGTCAAGCCCTGCCAGCTCATCTCAACTGAGGCACCTTTCTGGTAGGCAGCAATGCCGTCTGGTGTCGCCTCATCGCCCATTTCGGCGGTGGCTGCGGCTTTGAGCAATACCAACTGCTGCTCGGCATCCACGCCATCAGCAATCCACGTGCGCATGCGCTCCGCCCAACGCCAGTTGTTGGTATGCACCGCGTCGAGGTGTGCTGCCACATCGTAGACCGGCCCAAAGTGCGTCAAACACAGCACCTGCGGGTCGAGTGCGCGCAATGCCGCCAACGTATCATCCCACGCCTCGAGATCGATATCGGGCGGCGGTGTGGCCGGGCGCACATAGCGGAAGCCCTGCATGCGGATACCCGCAGTATCCCCCACAAACGCCACCCTATCGTGCTGGCGCTGGTAGATGACGTGGTGGATGGCGTGCCCGGGCGCATCGAGCACCGTGTAGGTGTGCCCACCCAGCTGCAACTGCTCGCTACCAGTGAGTTGCACCATACGCGCGGCCGGCACCGGCAAAAACTCACCCCATAGCGTGTCCATCAGATTGCCATAGATGCGTGTGGCGCTTTTGAGCAGACGCGACGGGTCGATCAAGTGTGGGGCACCACGCTGGTGCACATACACCGTGATATGTGGATTGGCGGCCACAATCGATCCCACCGCGCCGGCATGGTCGAGATGGATATGCGTCAGTAGCACGGCATGGATGTCGGCGAGGGTCAGGCCGTGGTGTGCCAGCCCCGCCTCAACCGCCGGCAAACAGACCGCTGGTCCAGGATCAACGAGCATAGGCTGTGCGCCCATGATCAGATAACAGGCAATGGTGCCATCGCGACCGAGATGATGCGTATCGATGAGCACTATGTCGTTTGGTAGCTGAGGCATGATTTCTCCCACACGATAACGCCGTCATGATGTCAGACGCACCACAACGGCGTTGCTATGTACACACAGTATACGCTAGGCAGACTGTGCATCATTGATGGCACGCCAGATGCGCTCAGGGCGCATCGGGATATCGATGGAGGTGACACCGAGATGCGCCACTGCATCCACCACCGCATTGGCCACTGCGGGTGTCGACCCCACGGTGGCGGCTTCGCCGATGCCTTTGACTCCCAGTGGATTGAGCGGTGTCGGCGTTTCGGTTTGGTCCAGCACAAAGTCGGGGAAGTTATCGGCACGGGGCAAGGCGTAGTCCATCAGCGAACCGCTGATAATCTGGCCGTTGTCGTTGTAGACGACTTCCTCGTAGAGCGCCTGCCCGATGCCCTGCGCCAAACCACCATGCACCTGCCCAGCCACCAGCATCGGGCTGATACGCGGGCCGCAGTCGTCGACGGTGTAGTAGCGATCCACGCGCACTTCACCCGTCTCGGGGGTGACTTCTACCACTGCGAGGTGAGCGCCAAAGGGATAAATGAGCTCTTCGGGGCGGAAGAACTCTGTGGCTTCTAGCCCCGATGTCACCTCACCCGGCAACTTGTCGGTATAGGCACGCTTGGCAATCTGCGCCAGCGTCAGACTCGTGTCAGGCACGCCCTTGACGTGGTAGCGCCCTTCGTCAAAGACGATATCAGCTGGGGCGGCTTCCAGCATGTGGGCGGCGATTTTGATGGCCTTTTCACGCACAATTTTGATAGTCTCCACCAAGGCACCGCCACCGATTGCCAGACTGCGACTGCCCATGGTGCCTTGGCCCATGGGGGTGTTGGCGGTGTCGCCCGATTTCACCACCACATGCTCAAAATCAGCCCCCAACTGGTCGGAGACAATTTGCGCAAAGGTGGTGTACAAGCCCTGCCCATGGGGGGATGTGCCCGTAAAGACGGTCACCGTACCGTTGGGCTCGACGCGCACCGTGGCGCTCTCGTATGGGCCAAAGCCACACATTTCCACGTAGCAGGCAAAGCCCAGCCCCAGCAGCGTATTGCCCTTGCCGGCTGCATAATCGGCACGGCGTTGCGCTTGCTCAGCCAGCAAACTGCGGTAGTTGCTGATGTCGATGAGTTTGCTGATGGCGCGGTCGTATTCGCCACTGTCATACTTCGGGCCAGTGGGGGTTTTGTAGGGGAATTGGTTGGGCGCAATGAAGTTGACACGCCGTACCTCGGCCGGGTCGAGCCCTAGCTCGTCGGCTACCGCATCCATCATACGCTCGATGTAAAACGCTGCTTCGGGGCGCCCAGCACCACGATATGCGGCCACCGGCGTGGTGTTGGTGTAGACGCAGTCGATGGCACCGTCGATGACGGGGATTTTGTAGACGCCTACTGCCATCATGCCTGTCAAATTGGGCAGACCAGCTGCCATCGGATAGGCACCGATATCGGCGACGATGTGGAAGCGCAGGGCGTCCACGGTGCCATCGGCCCGCACCGCACAGCTGAATTCGCCGACTTGCCCGCGCCCGTGCGTGGTGGCCGTCATATGCTCGATGCGCCCCTCCGTCCACAGCAAGGGCATGCGGTAATGGCGTGCGAGTGCCCCTAGGGCAGCATCCTCGGGAAAGGCACCGATTTTGACCCCAAAACCGCCACCCACATCGGGGGCCACCACGCGCAACAAATTTTCGTCCATTTTGAGCACTTCGGCCAAGCTGCCACGGTTGAGGTGCGGTGCCTGCGTGCTGCTGTAGATGGTCAAGCCGTCGCCGAGTGGATCGGGGTAGGCCAGCACGGCGCGCCCCTCCATCGAGACACCCGCCAAGCGTTGATTGACCAAGCGCCGGGTCACGATTTTGTGGGCATTAGCAAAGGCCGCGTCGGCATCACCGACCTTTTTGGTCCAGGTATGATGCACGTTGCTCTGCATATCCTTGAAAAGAATGGGCGCGCCAGGTTGCTTGGCCTTTTCGGCGTCGATGGCCGCTGGCAGCACCTCGTAATCGACCTGTACGACGCCGACCGCATCCACGGCCAGGGCGGCGGAGGTGGCAATCACGGCCGCCACAATCTGCCCCACATAGCGCACTGTACCGAACGAAATGGGGTAGTGGCTGTGCGGGCGGGCGGCTAGGCCGTCCAGCTCACTCGAGCCCTCGCCACTGGCACCGATGGGCATGGGACCACACAGCTTGGCGATGTCTTGGCCGGTGACTACGGCCGTTACGCCGGGCATCGCCAAGGCCTCGCTGGCATCGATACTGGTTACATTGGCGTGGGGGTAGGGCGTGCGCACAAAGGCCACATACTGCATGCCGGCCAACTTCATGTCGCCGACATACGCACCACGTCCCACAATCAGGCGGGGGTCTTCTTTGCGCTTGACATGTGCGCCAATCAATGAAGCATACGCCATGACACGTGCCTTTCGCATGTAAATAGGGCGGTTTGGGGAATCACACTACATGCGTGTGATTATACCGCAGAATGTGTGGGGGTGAGATGGGCATGTGGGGTGAGGGGGGGAATCGTAGCGCACTAGTATTGCGTGTTACGTAA
>JACCDP010832630.1_pt1 | contig 19539 bp, 20 predicted proteins | sample 7445841 | NCBI WGS metagenome assembly JACCDP01 (sample SAMN15323441, study PRJNA562643) | freshwater metagenome | isolation source: river surface water | place: USA:Blue River Watershed | collected 2017-08-17
CAAGTTTTGTCTATTTTGATACGGCAACTTATAAAAAAGATATACCAGCATTGTTATTAGCCAATCAAATTACAGGCGCTAGATCCTTTGAGCAAAATAGCAGTTGGCTAAGAATAAGTATTGGCACAGTAGCTGAAATGGAAAAAGTAGTCTCAGTGTTGAAACTTGGAGCTTAGATTATACTTTTTTTGGAGGCAATGCAAATGCAGTCGCTTGATGCTCAAACTGACCATTGTGTGCACCATCGCAAAAAGGCTTGTTTTTGCTTAAGCCACATCTGCATAATCCTAACACGTTTCTGCCACCTAAATCATAGGCATTACCCTCTCTATCTACAATGGTAAATTCTCCTTCTATTTTCAATGACCCGTTGTTGTTGACTGTGATTTTAGTTGACATAGTTTTTTTATTTAAGAGCTTAAAGGTATTGAATTTTTACTTCAGTTCAATCAGGCTTGCCTGTGATGGATAGAAAATGTTTAAGCCAATTTGATTTGCCTTTTGAATTTCGGATTTGATTTTTATTTCGCAACCATCACAAGGTTTGATATGTGTTACATACAATGGCGTGTTGTTTAATTGGCCGTTTGAAAGTTGATTTAGTTTGCCCATTTCCTCCATCAACAGATTCGGTGTAAGGTGTCCAAACAAAGCTTTTTCAGGAACACTATTGTCAAAAGACACTTCTATGAAGATGCCTTTAAGCTGCTTGTTTATTACCATGGGCGCAACAGTTTTCCATAATGCAGCAAGTTGTTCGCTTTGTTCAACTTTATCTGCGCCCGTATCACCAAGGTATAATAAGTAGCTATTTTGATTACGGACTAAGAAAGCACTGCTCTCGTAGGGCTTGACATGACTTAATACAAAAGGAGTGACAAATAAGCCTGTATTCTCAATAGCAATTTCTTTAGTGGGTGCTAAGGTTTGATAAGTATATTTTTTTAAGATGGGTGCTTCACCTTCATTGCCGAAATTGGCCCAAGCAGACCAAGTAAAATAGTTTTTCTTAAATACATCTAAGACAGAAGCTAGTCCAAATAAATTTTTTGCATTGTCATTGGGGGAATTCATAATCAATCCAGCTGTATGGTCTAAATGTGCATGAGAGATAAAATACCCATTGATCTGTTCTTGTTGAATAGTACTTGGATTAGTTGATTTAAAAAGCATTTTTGCTGCAGCAAGCTCAAGGCCTTTATAAATAGTACCTGCGTCTAAACAAATAAATTGGTTACTTCCTCTTGCAGCAACTAGGTAGGCCGATAGGTTTGACTCATCTAAGCCGCCCTTTACACCAAGTGGGATGACCTTAAAGCCATTGGTTGAATTGAATGAAATATTAGTTTGCCCAACAACATGTGCGGCAGTTATCAATAAAATGGAAAATAGTAGGACTAATTTTGATTTCAAATTTTGATTTTGTTAAAAATATTAAATTTTTCGTTCCTTTTGCGTAATTGGGAACATATTCAAATGATCAATCACGCATTTTAAAAATTGTAGAAGATATTTTTGGGTCAAATCAAATCTAAAAAGTTATGAAAAAAATGTTTATATGCCTAATGGCATTATGCACATTGACAGTTACTTGGGTATCTGCACAAAAAATAGATCAGGCTGCAAAAAACATGAAAAATTATAATCGTGTTTGGGATGTTGTTGTCAACGAGGGTAGAGTGAATATCTTAGACACTGCTTATGCTGAGAATGTCATTTTACACACGACACCAGCCGTTGTTGGTAAGGCGAATGCGGTAGCTTATTATACAAATTATGTGACTGGATTTAGCAATAGACAATTTATCGTTAAAGAATCGCTTGCTCAGGGCGATAAAGTAGTAAAATACTGGAATTTTAAAGGCAAGCATACAGGCACTTTCTTTGGTATTCCAGCAACTAACAAGGATGTAAACGTGGAAGGCTGTACCATTGCAACAATTGTAAATGGTAAAATCACAGAAGAGCGTGACTTTATGGATATGCTAGAATTCTTAAGACAACTAGGCATTATGCCTCGTTAGGCTTCTACAGTCTTAATAGATTTTATAAAAGCGGAAGGGGTTACTCCCTTTCGCTCTTTAAAAGCGTCAATGAATTTAGATCTTGATGCAAAACCCGCATTTGTAGCAATCGCCTCTATCGTCAAATTTTTTGCTTCTCCTACTTCGATCAACCTACATACATGATCGATTCTTAAATTTTTTCTCCATTCACTAAAAGTAATATTGAGTTCTTTATTAAAATAGTTGGATAAAAAGCGCTCTGGTATTTTTAAGTCAAATGACATTTGAGAAAGTGAAAATTCTTTTTGAGTGAATGGTAAATCGCTTAAATAGGCTTTAATGATCAGTTCTATATCCTGAATAGTTGCATTTTCTTTTTGCTTCTTAGGCAAGTTTGATTTAAGGTCATCAATGATGTTATTTTTTCCTTCTTCTATTCTATAAGATACATTACCATAAAGGATCTTAGGAAATAAGAATAAAAAAAGATTTTGCAAGAAAAACCCGCCACCACAAATTTCAAAATAATATTTCTCGGTAAAAATTTTAGTAGATGGTATTCCAAAGATGCTAAATTGAACACCATACAAGGTGCTCATATGCCCAATACTATTGACTGCAATTATAATTTGCATCAAACATAATAAATAGATCCACCTGCTAATAATGGAATGATTGGAGGAGCGACTATTATTTTCTTGTACCATTTTTTTACTATGCACATAGAAAAATCCAATAGAGAAAATAGCGTAGCATAAAAGATGAATAGATCTTGAGTAAAGGATAAATTCAAATGATACAAAATTAAAATCAAGCGTATAATTCTCGGTCACATTGACTATTTCATGTGCTATGTTTGCTTTTTGGTCAAAAGGGAGGGTGGTAAATGGTAAGCAATTGATAACAATGAAAGCGGCAGGAAGTAAATGCAACCAATCCCATTTTTCAAGTTTATTATTGTCTGACAAAGTCGTCTTCACATAAAAAAACAACAAAGGGCCTAGTAAATAGGATAACGGTAGCCAATGCACAAAGCTCACCCCTTCCCAAAAGAGGTCCTTGGTAAAATGAAGGCCGTAATACACCATCACAACCAGGTTACAACACAAGAAAAAGAGTGCTAAGAATATATTCGATCTATTTAAAGAACTTAAATAGTACAAAAGGATAAAGGAAGTAAAAATCCCAAATAAGGGAAATAGGATAGCCATAAATCGGTGATTACTAAGTTAATAGAGTCCAATTTAAGCAAATTTGTTCCAAAATAGCAAAAAGGAACAAGTAGTATCTAGACACATGGGCATTTTCCTATTTGTACGATTAAATTACAGTTTAATTTAAAAATTTAATTACTATGAAAAAGTTCATTTTAGCATGCCTTATGGTAAGTACCATCATTGCTTGTTCTCCAAAAACAGAAACAGCTAGCACATTTGCAGCTCCTGCAGATTTAACAAGTTATAATCTTGACAGTTCTGCCAATATTGATTTGGTAAAAAAGATGATTACTGCTTTTGAAGCTGGAGATTCAGTGACTTATAGATCATGTTATGCAGATTCTGCTAATTTCCATGACAATGGAAATGATATGACTTTAGATCAAAATGTAGGCAATTTTGGCATGTTTAAAGGGAATGGTTTGACTTTCAAAGTGGTACAAGTAGATCCAATTTGGGAGATTGTGAATAAAGAAGCTGACAAAAAAGGCGTTACAAATTATGTCATGTCTTTTCAAACTATGGTCTTTAAAAAAGGCGATAAGGAAGTGAAATTAATTATGAGTGTAGTGAATGGCATGAAAGATGGTAAAATTGTAGAAGAGTGGGGATTATATGATACAAAACCATTGATGGATTTAATTGCACAAAAATAGAATCATTATATATCGCATAACTATGCATTAGATAGTACAGAAAGAGCCCGTCATTGACGGGCTCTTTTGGCGTAAATATGGTGTATTGTTAATCCATTAAACCAGATATCTATTTTATTGTCTAATATCTTATCAAAAAGTATGATTTTGGCGCATAAATTGATTATTTTCAAAAGCGCTTTTTGTGCAATGCGCATTTTAATATGTCAATTATTCGTAATTTAATTTTTACCTTTTTTGTTGGTGTTTTTTGCACAACAAATGTGTATGCACAGGATTTTTCTAATAAGGGTAAAGAGTTTTGGGTGGTGTTTCCACCGCATCAACCTTCAGGCACAACGAGTTTAGCTGATTTATCTTTGTATATCAGTTCTGATAAAAATACGAGTGGGCATATTGTGATTAATGGAGATTCAATCTCATTTAATATTATTGCTTTTACACCTCAGGAGTTTATACTACCAAGAGCAACAACTTATGTAAGTGGTGCCGAGTCTGCTACAGATGACCCAACAACAATTCAAAAAACAGTTTTAAATAAAGGCATTAAAGTGATTGTGACCGAAGGTAAGCCTGGTGTTGTGGTATACGCGCATATGTATGCTAGTGCTCGTTCTGCAGCTTCTATTATTTTACCCACTTCTGTACTTGAAAAAAAGTACCAAGTTATTTCATACACCCAATCCCAACCAACTAACACACTTGCTAACGAGTTTAGAAGGTCTCAATTTAGTGTGGTCGCAGTAGAGGATAATACTGTGATTCGAATTCAATTAAGAAAAAGTGGACAAATTTCTGGTTCACCTTATGATGTAGCATTGCCTAAAGCAGGAACCATTTATTCTTTTCAAGATCCGTTAGACCTAACTGGAACCTCCATTGAATCCGTCTCGACGGATGGAACTGTTTGTAAAAAAATTGCCGTATTTAGTGGAAGTAGTAGTCTTTCAATAGGCGCTACTGGATCGGTTGATCCATTGTATCAGCAATGCTATCCTGTTAATTCTTGGGGCTTAAATTATTTTATTACACCTTATCAAGGGAAAAATAAATTCAATATCCGTGTTTTAGCGAAAGAGGATGGTACTAAAGTAATGATCAATGGGCAAGAGGTTTTATTAAGTGCCAATGAATTTAAAGAGTTTAATTATACCAATCAAGCCGCATTTGCAATCAATTCAAATAAGCCAATTGCAGTAGCACAGTATTCATTGACACAATCTGCAGATATTGGTGTGGGTGATCCAGATATGGTGATTTTAAATCCGGTAGAACAAAATATCAATGACGTCACTGTTTTTTTAACACCAAAATTCTTGACCTCAGATCAGAATATTAATGTTGTAATAAAAAACGAGGGTATTCCTAGTTTTAAAATAAATGGCCAAAAACCTACCGGTACATTTGTAAATATAGCCAACACCAACTACTCTTATTTGCAAGAGAAATTCACTATTGGTAATACGCCATTTTTAAGCATCAGATTGACTTCTGATAGTGGATTCAATGCCTTTTGTTATGGTTTTGGAAATGTTGAATCTTATAGCTACAGTGCTGGAACCAATGTCAAAGATTTATTTCAAAAACTTTTAATCAAAAATAAATTTACTTCAGTAGATGCCAATGCAGTCACATGTAAAGGGGCTCCATTCATTGCATCTATCACACTGCCATACAAGCCGAATATATTAAAATGGAAAATACCTTCTTACACACAAGTAGACGATCCATCTCCAAAACCAATTGATTCAATTTTAGTAAGTGGTAAAATGATCTACACTTTCAAATTAAATACAGAATTAATTTATCAAACTGCAGGCACTTATACCATAGAGGTGATTGTGAATAATCCATTAGGTGATGCTGGATGTAGTGGCGAGCAAGAATTAAGTTTTGACTTAGAAGTGTTAGAGCCGCCCAAAGCACTCAATAAAATTATCACAAGCAATTGTGTTGCTGATTCTGTGAATTTTATAGATGCTAGTATCGTAAATGCAAATGATAAAAAAATAACCAATTATAAATGGGATTTAGGGGATAATATTTTTAAAGACTTTGCATCCAATTTTAAATTTAAATATGATACAGCAGGTAAGTATAATGTGCGTTATTTTTTAATTACAGAAATCGGTTGCATTAGTGATACGCTTGCTACAAACATTCAGTTAGATGAAGTGCCTACTGTTAAATTTGATTTTTCATCTATCACCTGTCAAAATAAAGAGATTTTATTTACAGATGCCTCAACGGTCAAAGGCAGCACTATTATTGATAAATGGGTTTGGAATTTTGGAGACAGTTCTCCTATCGACACCTTTCTTACGAATGCTGTTGTGAAGCATAGTTATGTGGATGCCAAAAAGTATACAGTTAAACTGTCTACTATCACAAAAAATGGATGCCTGAATACATTAGAGAAAGAAATTACAAGTCATCCTAATCCAGTCATTGGATTTATCATGCCAGAGATTTGTTTAGAGGACTCCTTTGCTCAATTTATTGATACCACTAGAATTGCCAATAATACAAGAGGCTTTAAGTATAAATGGAATTTTGGAGATTTTACAAATACATTATTTCCAAATACGGATACGATTGCCAATCCAAAGCATCGTTTTTTAAAACCTGGTGAATACGATGTATCACTGGAAGTTAAAAGTATAGATGGATGTATAAGTGCGGATACGAGTGTTTTTACAGTGAATGGATCTGTTCCAAGATCTACATTTTTAGTTCAAAATGATACTGCTTTATGTAGCAATAAGGACGTCATTATTGTCAATAATTCTGAGGCGGATATTGGGACAGTAGGTAAATTAATTATCTATTGGGATTATGATAGAGATCAATCAGACACAACAGTTGATGAAAATCCTACAAAAGGGAAAAGCTATAAACATAGTTATACAAAGTATAGCTTTCCAAATAAAACAAATTTTAAGATAAAACTAGTAGCATATACTGGGAGTACTTGTTTAGATGATACTGCTCAGAGTATTTCAATAGTGCCTCCGCCAAGCAATGTAACTCCTATACTCTCAAAAAATTTTGTTTGTAAACTTGATACGCTCCAGTTTAACACAGATATTACAGGAGGCCTCCCTCCATTTAATCATGTATGGTCCGTTGACAAGACGAGTGCTGCTAATTTTTCAGACAATATCTTGAACGGTCTTTCGCCAGATAATATCAACATCTCTTTAAAACTAATAGATCCTAAAAAATGCGAATACCTCTATAATAATTTTCAAAATTTGAATGTTCGTGATATTCCAACAGCGATTTTGAAAGCAAAGGATACGGTCATTTGCAACGGAGACCCAATTACTTTATTAGGTGCTGGTGGAACTACCTACAATTGGATATTAAATGATATCACAAAATTTCCAACTAATTCCATTGATACCTTTTCGACAGCACAAAACGGAACTTATACGCTTATTGTAAATGATGGTTTTTGTAATTCAGTAAAGTCTGATGCCATTTTCATTAAGGAATTAAATATCCCAGTGTATACTTTAAATTATAATCCATACAGTTGTATTCAAGGCAAGCTCGTCATTAATACAAATGCGACTGATCAAAAAAATGTATACATCAATTGGGACTTTGGAGATGGAAAAACATTTAATCAAGCGCAGCCTATTTTTCATAGTTATGATAAAATTGGAACCTACCAAATTAAGTTATCAGTAAAGAATGATTATTGTCCAAAATATGAATATCAATTAAATGGTGATTCAGTCAAAGTAGTAGCACCATTACCACCATCTAAATTCACCCTATTTGTGCTTGCAGATCAGGATACTGTATTGTCTCCTAAAAAAATAGATTCAGGTTATATTCAATATAAATGGGCGCCCTCATTTAATCTTTCCAATCCTTTGATTCCAAATCCATTATTCAGAGCGAATAGATCGATTGAATATGTTTTAAATAGAGTAGACCCAGTAAGTGGATGCTTTATCAATGACATTTATTATATAGATGTTTCAACTGCTATCGTTGTTACTATTCCTAAGGCATTTACGCCAAATAGAGACAATCTTAATGACGTTTTAAAAATTGAATATGGTGCTGGGCTCAAAACCTTTAATTTCTTAAGAATATTCAATCGATTTGGAAAAATTGTATTTCAAACAAATAGATTAACGGATAGTTGGGATGGCAGGTTCAACGGCCTAGATCAAGAAATGGATGCCTATACTTATTTAATTGATTATGTTACTTATAAAGACGAGCACATTACAAAAACAGGTTCTTTTATTTTATTAAGGTAAATGCATAAAATTATACAATTCATATTAGGAATTTTTCTTTTGACTTTTGCGCAAGATACTTGTGCGCAAACACCTTATTCATCTCAGAATTTTAATTTAAATAATTTCTTTAATCCAGCTACTTCTGGTTTTGGAATCAATAATAAAGTACAAACTTTATTTAGAACGCAGTATGAAGGCGTAGGAAGTGCATATAGGACAATTGGTATTGCTGCAGACCTTGCATTACTTAGAAAAAACAGTTACGATAAAAATAATTTATTCGGGTTTGGTGTACAAGCAGTTTCGGAGCAAGTTTTAGACGGTGTTTTACAAACCAATGCTGTTTCACTAAGTTTAGCGAATCGACTTTTTTTAAATGAAGCAAAAACAAGCAGCATTGCGTTAGGTATAAGTTCTACATTAATTACAAGAACAATAGATGCGTCTAAACTTTCTTTCGGAGATCAATTTAATTCTGGAAGATTATTCAATCCAACTAGTTTAGAAGTGATTAATGCTATTCCCAGTAAATTTTCTTCTAATGTAGGATTATTATACACCTTATCAAATGAACAAACGTTTTTTCAATTTGGCGGCAGTTTATTTTACATCAATCGAAGTGCGACTGAACAAGCGCTTGGAAAATTTGAAGAATCTTATCAAACTTTAGCACAAATTAATTTTGAAAAAAAGATTTGGGAAAATAATACGATTGCTTTTCATGCAGATTATCAAAATAGATTTGAAAATGAGTTTTTTTATACCGGCGCAGTTTTTAGTATTCCAATGAATTCTAGAGGAGAAAATTTTGATCGTTTTTTTATTGGGTGCTTTTATAGAACAAAAGATGCCACTATTCCATATGTTGGTTTAATGTATAATAAATACAAATTTGGATTGAGTTATGATATCTATCAATCCAATATGACGATGTCGACTTTAAGACCTCAAACTTTTGAGTTTACCATTTCTACGAATATCAGTAATAGAGTTTCAGATAAATTAGTCAGCTTGTTTAACTAATCAGTGGCAACGCTTATTTTTAAGTTTTAATCACTTTAAATTTGAGGTTTTAGGGGAATCAACTAATTTTACTGGTACAAACATTCCTTCAATGAGTAAGATTTTAGTGATAGGTGCTGGTGGACAGTTGGGTACAGAACTTACAAAAGCATTAGCAGATAAGTACGGGAAATCTAGCGTCATAGCGACCGATTTTCAGGCCTCAGTAAGCAGCAAGTTTGACTATTGTGCTTTTCAGACTTTGAATGTAATGGATAAAGACAGTTTGACTTCGATTGTCAAAAACGAAGGCGTAACTCAAATTTATCATTTAGCTGCAATCCTATCTGCTTTAGGCGAAAAAAATCCAGTACAAGCATGGGACTTAAATATGGGTGGTCTGTTAAACGTCTTAGAAGTTGCAAGAGATCACAAAATTGAAAAAGTTTTTTGGCCAAGTTCTATTGCAGTTTTTGGTCCAAATTCAGATAAAGATCAAACGCCTCAAAAAGCATTTAAGGATCCTAACACCGTATATGGTATATCAAAATTAGCTGGCGAACATTGGTGTGAATATTATTACAATAAATTCGGTGTAGACGTTAGGAGTTTAAGGTATCCTGGTTTAATAGGTTATAAGTCCTTACCGGGTGGCGGAACAACAGACTATGCTGTAGATATTTACCATAAAGCAGTGAATGGTCAAAAGTTTACTTGCTTCTTAAGCAAGGATACTTATTTACCAATGATGTATATGGATGACGCTATACATGCAACATTACAATTAATGGAAGCGCCAAAAGAAAGTATAAAAATTCGAACTAGTTATAATCTTGCGGGTATGAGTTTTTCACCTGCGGAAATACACCACAGTTTACAAGCCCATTATCCAGATTTTGAGATTGAATATCAGCCAGATTTTAGACAACAAATTGCAGACAGCTGGCCTAATAGTATAGACGATAGTATTGCAAAGGAAGACTGGAAATGGCAGCCTCAATTTGATTTAAAGGCAATGACAGCAACCATTGTAAAACACTTACCAGCATTTTTTAATTACAACCAGGATAAATAAATTATATGTACAATCAATTACAACCATTTTTAGCTAAGGAAATAGAAGGGATAAAAGAAGCCGGCTTATATAAGAAAGAAAGAATTATTACTTCTGCTCAAGCAGCAGAAATTACCATACAAGGTGGTCAACAGGTTTTAAATTTTTGTGCCAACAATTATTTAGGTTTATCCTCACATCCAAAAGTGATTGAAGCAGCAAAGGCTGCGATTGACACCCATGGATTTGGATTATCATCTGTACGTTTTATTTGTGGCACACAGGATATACATAAAACATTAGAAGAAAAAATTTCTGCTTTTTTAGGCACAGAAGACACTATATTATATGCCGCAGCATTTGATGCAAACGGTGGTGTCTTTGAACCCTTGTTTGGTGAGAAGGATGCAATTATTTCTGATTCTTTAAACCACGCATCTATTATTGATGGTGTAAGACTTACAAAGTCTATGAGGTATCGTTATGAGCATAATTCTATGGAGGACTTAGAAGCAAAATTAAAAGAAGCCATTGCAGCAGGTGCTGTTCAAAAAATTATTGTAACAGATGGTGCATTTTCTATGGATGGTACCATTGCGCAGTTAGATAAGATTGTAGAATTAGCAGAAAAATATGAAGCACTTGTGATGACGGATGAATGTCATTCCACAGGATTTTTAGGAAAAACAGGAAGAGGCGTGCATGAATTAAAAGGTGTGATGGGAAGAGTGGATATTATTACGGGCACTTTAGGAAAAGCATTGGGCGGCGCGTCTGGAGGATTTACATCAGGTAAAAAAGAAATCATTGATTTGTTAAGACAACGTTCAAGACCTTATTTATTTTCAAATACATTGGCGCCTTCAATTACAGGTGCATCTATTGCTGTATTTGATCTATTGTCACAAACCACAGAACTTAGAGATACCCTAGAAGCAAACACGACTTATTTTAGAGAAAAAATTACTGCTGCAGGTTTTGATATCAAACCAGGCACGCATCCAATCATACCAATCATGTTGTATGACGCAGTGGTGTCTCAAAAAATGGCCGAAAAATTATTAGAAAAAGGTATTTACGTAATCGGATTTTATTATCCAGTTGTGGCGAAGGGTCAGGCAAGAATTCGTGTGCAAATTTCTGCTGCACATACAAGAGCACATTTGGATCAAGCTATTCAAGCATTTATAGAAGTAGGAAAGGAATTGGGTGTAATCAAATAAAAATGAATTCAAAAATTTAGAATTGATATAAAATAAAAAGGGTTTACGACTTAAGATCGTAAACCCTTTTTTTAATCTCTCTTATTAAACCTCAAAGCAACTAATCTTTCGATTTGAATGCCTGATTTTATTTTTGAAATTATTTAGGTAAAACAACAGCATCCAAAACGTGGATTAAGCCATTGCTTGCAGCTAAATCTGTAGCAACAACTGTTGCAACACCACCTCTTTCGTCTGTTAAGATTACTTTACCTTCTTTAATAGAAGCAACTAAGTTACCACCACTAACTGTTTTTAAAGTTACTTTACCACCACCATCTGTGATCGCTTTCACAACAGCAGCAGCATTAAAACTACCTGCTACAACGTGGTAAGTTAAAACTTTAGCTAAAGTTGCTTTGTTTTCTGGCTTAAGTAAGTAATCTACTGTTCCAGCTGGAAGTTTACCAAATGCAGCATTCACTGGTGCGAAAACTGTAAAAGGTCCTGCGCTTTGTAAAGTTGCAACTAAGTCAGCGGCTTTAACAGCAGCAACTAAAGTTGTGTGGTCTTTTGATCCTACAGCAACGTCTACTAATGTTTTTTGAGCGTTAACTGTGATTGTGCTAGCAACAATTGCAAAAGTTGCTAGTAATAAGTTTTTGATTTTCATGTTTATTATTTCATACTATAACATCTTAATGCTTGAATTGTTCGGCTTAAAAGATCAAATAAGGTGGATTATAATTTAGTTCATTGACAATCAACACACAAGAGCCAAAAATTAATATTAAGTATAAATTGCGGTTTATTAAGCTTATATTTATATACAATCACAAATCAAATATGCTAAAAAAATTTACCCCTTCTGACTACTTAATGCTTATTGCAGCGTTTTCATCATTAATTTTTTCTGAATTACTTTGGTTTAAAGGAGAAAAAGAAGCTGCAATATTCATCGGTTTATGGGTTCCTTCAATCCTAGGATTTGCGATTTTTTTAAAATTAATAAATAACAAAAATGATTGATATCATACCTTTTTTTGCAGCATTTGTAACAGTACTATTTGGAATTGGTTTTGTCTTAGCACTTAATAAATTTAAAGGGTATAAATAGTTTATTTATGAAAAAGTTTTTACAAATAGCGAGTAATAACTTTGATTCCTACTTTAATCCTAAAGTGATTAGAAAAATCGAGTTGCTTCTTTTAAGGGCTGCTGTTTTTTCGTTTATACTGCATTTATTGATTATCTATTTAGGTAATCATTTTAACTATTTTCATAATGTTCAACATAGTTATCTAAAGGCCATCTACACCCCTTTTAGTTTTATTCTTTTTTATGAAGTTTTTCTATTGATTATTATCATTCCGAATTCCATATCAGAGTTTATTGGTAAGCAGTTTGAGGTCATTACATTAATTACATTGAGGAGTTTTTTCCATGATATTGCTGACTTTAATACAAGTGAAGCCATTCATTTTCAAAATCCTGCATTTTTAAGTTTACTCTATGACTTAGGTGCTTCAATTGTTATGCTAGGTTTCACTATTGTATATTATAAAATTTACAATAGTAGTAACAATAAGGAGGCCATTAGAGAGTTAAATCAATTTATCAATATCAAGAAATTAGTTTCCTTGAGTATGATTGTTGTGTTATTAATTTTAAGTATAACTAGTTTATTTAATTGGTCAATGGACATGGTTGAAGCATTAAGAATAAATGACCGTTATCCAAATCCTAATACGGTTTTTTACGAAGACTTTTTTTCTATCATGATTTTTGTGGATGTGTTATTACTTATCATCTCATTTACTTTCCATTCCTCTTTTTTCATCATTTTTAGAAATGCAAGTTTTATCATTACGACTATTTTACTTAGAATGTCTTTAACGATAGAAAAGCCTATGAATTATCTGATCATTATCGTTGGCTTTTTATTTGCAATTGCTTCCTTCTTCTTATACCGATTTAGGTATGTACATCATAAAAGAGAGCTATAAATAGATTTTTGATGCTTTTTCATGCATTCAACAATAAGCTTGATTTTTTGTTATAATCATTATTAAACGTAACTACATGACATTTCAAGAACAATTAGATCACTTAATTATAGAAAAGCAGGCAATTCCTGAGGCTTTTGCCTTGCCAGAATTGATTAATCAAAAGACCTATCTATCTGACGGTGAGTTAGTTACTTGGGATGGTCCAACCCATGAGGTCTTTTCACCCATTTGTATGCATACCCCAGATGGTGTACAGCGCATTAAGATAGGATCCTATCCTGTATGTACCGAGAAGGAGGCGATGATTGCATTGGACGCAGCTTGTAAAGCCTATAATGATGGTAGAGGTGAGTGGCCAACTATGTCTGTTGCGCAAAGAATTAATTGTGTTGAACAGTTCGTCGTAAAAATGTTAGCACAAAAAGAGATTGTGGTGAAGTTGATCATGTGGGAGATTGGTAAAACCTATGCAGACTCAGAAAAAGAGTTCGACAGGACAGTTGAATATATATATGCTACCATTGAAGCTTTAAAGGATATAGACAGAGACTCATCAAGATTCACGATTGAGCAAGGCATTGTTGCGCAAATAAGAAGATCGCCATTAGGAGTTGTATTGTGTATGGGCCCATTCAATTATCCACTAAATGAGACTTTCACAACTTTGATTCCTGCAATCATCATGGGGAATACTTTATTATTTAAGGCACCAAAGCATGGTACACTATTACACTATCCAATGTTGGAGGCATTTAAATCTTGTTTCCCTAAAGGTGTGGTGAATACAATATATGGAAGGGGCAATGTGATCATTCCTGCATTGATGGAATCTGGCAAGATCAATGTATTGACACTTATTGGTTCAAGTAAAGTAGCCAATCAATTAAAAAAATTACATCCAAAAGTGAATAGACTTAGAGCCATTTTAGGTTTAGATGCTAAGAACGCAGCTATTATCACAAAGGATGCAGATATTAAATTAGCTGTTCAAGAAACAGTTTTAGGATCACTATCATTTAATGGACAAAGATGTACTGCACTTAAAACTATTTTTGTGCATCAATCTATTGCAAAAGAATTCATTGAATTATTAAAAGAGCAAGTAGCAAAATTACAATTTGGATTGCCATGGGAAAAAGGTGTGACTTTGACACCATTACCAGAACCAGGTAAGCCAGCTTATTTAAATGATTTAATAGAAGATGCTAAATTACATGGTGCATCTGTGATGAATGAAAATGGCGGCACTATCAAAGAAACATTTTTCTATCCAGCTATTTTATTTCCTGTGAACAACAAGATGAAAGTTTATGTGGAAGAACAGTTTGGTCCTATCATTCCAGTTATTCCATTTGAAGATATTGAAGAGCCTATCCAATATATCATTGAGTCAACACATGGACAGCAGGTTAGTTTGTTCTCAAAAAATCAAGCTGAATTAGCAAGTTTAATTGATCCATTAGTGAATCAAGTAAGCAGGGTGAATATCAATTGTCAATGTCAAAGAGGTCCAGATAGTTTTCCGTTTACAGGACGTAAGGATAGTGCAGAAGGCACTTTGTCTGTAGTGGACGCACTAAGATCTTTCTCTATTAGGTCTTTAGTGGCTGCAAAATTAACCGAAGAGAACAAGCATATTATCAATGATATTGTTTCTTCTCATCATTCTAATTTCTTAAGTACTAAGTTTATATTTTAAGCGAAGTGGATTAAATAAAAAAAGCCTACTATAAAATAGCAGGCTTTTTTTATGAGGAGCATATAGATATTTATTCAAAAATCCTAAGGTTGTTACCAGTACGTGTAGTTTTATATTGCTTCAATGGGGCAGCTGCCGGACCGTTAAGCACTGCTCCGGTAGTGCTGAATAAAGATCCGTGACCAGAACAGTAAAAACGATTATTGCTGGCTTGGAAATCTAATAATACTTGTTGATGGGTACAAAGAGAACTTACTGCTAAGAATTCATCGGTAAGTGTTCTGGCAATGATGATATTATTTGCCTTATCAACATAAAATCCTCCGGCAGTATTTAAACTGGTATAAGGATTTGTTGTTATATTGATTGTGAAATCAATGGCTTTAGGCGGGTTGTTATTATTTGATGGCGGAGGTGTAGGTGCTGGGCTCTCGGATTTAGAGCATCCTTGCATGCAACCAAAAATTAGAATTGATGCAGCGCTAAGGCCTACTTGTTCAATGAAATCTTTTCTTTCCATTATAATAAATTTTTATGATAAATAAAATTAAACCTACAAGATAACAATGGTTAAAGTACTTTTGTTGTAGCAATTGGATAAATTCAAACTAAAAAAATCCCTCATGACGTATAACTATTTGAAATACAAATCTTTGGTTAAGGTATTTTTTATTTTCATTTTGATTGGAAGTCAAAATAAAGTTCAAGCTCAAACGGATTCGCTTTTACAAACCTTATTAGTAGATGAAAAAATTGATAGCCAACTGATTGCTCCTAAAAAAATGCTTTTTACGCAACAGTTGATTTGGGGTGAAAAAGGAATTTTTAAAAATAGGTATGGAAATACCCAAGACCTTGTTGAAAGGAGAAAGATTGATTTAAGGATTAGAAGAAAAATGTTACAATTACATCAAATTGGTGGCTTTGTTACTTTGGGGGGTATGGTAGCGCAAGGTATTATTGGAAGTCAGTTGTATAAAGGTTCCTATCAACTAAAGGAAACGCATGAAAAGCTAGGTACCGCAATCAATCTATCTTATGGGTTCACTGCCATCAATGGATTATTTGCACCACCATCCACATTTAAAAGAGATAAAAAACTAACTTCTATCAGATTGCATAAGTGGTTAGCAATTGCACACATGTCTGGTATGTTAGCGACCAATATTTTGGCGTCTCAAATCGAAAACAATTACGCCCTTAAACCATATCACCGAGCAGCAGCATACACAAGCTTTGTTAGTTTAGCAGCAGCCATGGTGGTCATTAAATTTTAGATTATGTTTTTACATGTACTATTTTCATTCATGGTGTCCTTGTTCTTTCAAAGTCCAAATTATGAAGCGAGCACATCTTCGATAACATATTCAATGGTGCATAAATTACACAGTTGGCAAGGTGTAAGCAAAGATCTAAAAGTGGCTACCAAGTGGAACGAGCAAAAAAATGAAATCGAACAAATATCTATTGTAGTCAATGTGTCTACATTTAATAGTGGCCTTTCAAGTAGAGACAGTCATATGATGGAAGTGTTAGATGGCTTAACTTATCCTAGGATTTTATTTAGTAGTTCAAGTGTGCAGTATACGCCAGAGGGTATATTCGTAAAAGGTAAATTACAATTTCATGGAGTAGAGCGCATGATTGAAACTAAAGTTAAGCTTGAAAAGGTGAATCGTAGATGGGTGTTTTCTGGAAGCCTTCCTATATTGTTAGAAGACTATAAAGTACAAAGACCTAGTTTGTTATTTGTAAAAGTAGATAACAAAATACAGATTGATTTTCAGGTGGCGTATAATAATTAATTCAGCGCCTTGTCTGCACAACAGCTACTCGCAAAGGATTCTGGCTTTGCTTTAAATGCGAAGCCCATACCCATAATATAGCCCATTGCGTCTTTCAAAGCTTCATTGCTTTTAAACTGACTATTGGTATTGATATCTGCATGTACTTCCATTTCTACATCGTGTTCTATAAATAAATCACAAAGTGCATAAGCAATTTCGACACTTTTTGATACTTCAAGTAACATCCTTTCTTTTATATGAAGTGGTTGATTTGTTTTTTCATTATGAATAAACATAAATCCCCCATTTTTTTCTCTTAAAAAAACAATCACTGTAGCAAATTCTGTTACAGCTTGCTTCACTTGACTATCTGTTCCAATATATACTTTGAGCTTTACATTTTTCGCAGTCTCTTCCTCAATACATTTTCTTAAATGTGCCTCTATTGGTATGTTAAGTGTTTCGCCGTTAAATTTACGCCAAGACATAGTCATTGATTTAGTACCTACAAATTATGCTATTTACAAGTACAGCAATATTAATATAAGAATAAGTTTTACCAATTTTTGCACTTTGGTACACACCTGTGTTTATTACAAAACTGAATTTAAATAGTAAAAGTGAAATTGCTGGTAGGCCGGACTACTATATGGATAAAAATCAAGTCATCATCCCAACTGCAACACCCAATGGTTTTCAAACATTTGTCGTCTCAAACCACAGCCACTATGGCTTTCATTGTAAAGTTTTAAGTTCCACTTATTAAGTTAATCTAACCATCTTTTTCATACCCATATATTGGGTATTAAAACAAGCTAATATTTATAAATATACTTTATGTATGATATTACTATTATAAATAAAACATTATGAATAATGATGCTCAATTTTGCTCTAATTATTAATTGCATTATTGTATGAGCTCAAATGTTTTGAAAATCAGTATTTGTTTTGCATGCATGATTTTATGTCTGACAATTGCGTTTCTAACTAAGAATATCATTTTAAGTTATTTGAATACAATCATTGTTATTTTGATTGGTTTGTTCGTGTTTAAAAATAATAGAAGTAATTAGGTCATATGTTTAAAGGAAGATCATTACTGATTGCTACTAAGCATGAGAAAGAGCAAATTATCGGCCCCATATTTGAAAAAGAGTTGGGTGTAACATGTTCTATCCCTGATCATTTTGATACAGATGTTTTTGGAACATTTACTGGAGAGGTAGAAAGAAAAGAAGACCCAACTACAACAGCAAGACTAAAATGTGAACTTGCTATGCAACAATCTAATGCCGACTTAGCAATTGCTAGCGAAGGTTCATTTGGCCCACATCCATCTATATTTTTTGTGAATGCCGACGAAGAGATTTTATTATTTGTTGATAAAAAAAATGGCCTTGAAATAATCGTTAAAGAGCTTAGTACAACTACAAATTTTAATGCTTCTGAGATTCGAAGTTTACGAACACTTAAAGTATTTGCCAACAAAGTAGGTTTCCCTTCTCACGGCTTAATCCTTAGGCAATCAAAAGATGATTTTAAAGTTATTTTCAAGGGTATCACAACTTGGGTAAAACTGATAGAAGCATACAACTTTCTAATCAATCATTCCGATACAATTTATGTAGAAACTGATATGAGGGCAATGTATAATCCTACAAGAAGAAATGTAATTCAAATTGCTACAACTAAATTGATTGAAAAAATTAAAAACACCTGTCCTACATGTAAAACACCTGGATTTGGCATAACTGGTGTGAAAGAAGGCTTGCCTTGTAGTGCTTGTAAAGCTCCAACCAGGTCTGTTTTAAGTCATATATATAGTTGTCAAAAGTGTAATTACGAGGAGTTTAAAGCATATCCTTATGACAAAACCGAAGAAGACCCAATGTATTGTGATCAATGCAACCCATAAATACAATTGCAATGAAAAGAATAATAATAAAACAAGCTAGTATTGTCAATGAAGGTAAAATAGTGATATCGGATGTTTTGATTGTTGGAGAAAGAATTGAAAAAATTGCAACTCATATTTCAGACGAACATGCAGAGATCATCAATGCAGAAAATTTATTTTTATTGCCAGGCGTTATTGATGATCAAGTGCATTTTAGAGAGCCAGGCTTAACACATAAAGCTACTATATATTCAGAGTCTCGTGCTGCAGTAGCAGGTGGGATTACATCCTTTATGGATATGCCAAATACAATTCCAAATACTTTAACTATAGAACTATTAGAGGAAAAATATGCCATCGCATCAAAAACATCTTTAGCAAATTACTCCTTCTTCATGGGCATCAATCAAGATAATTTAGAAGAAGCTTTAAAGATTGATAATGAAAATGTATGTGGAATAACAGACGATGGTTTGTACTTTAATAATGATGAAGGTATTTTAGCGAATTATCCAGCATTTCTTGAAAAGCTTTTTTCAAGATCAGAGACACTGATTGCCCTTCATAGTGAAGACGATGAGACGATTAAAAAAAATACAGCATATTATAAATCAATCTATGGAGATGCAATTCCATTCAAATATCATTCAGCCATTCGTAGCGAAGCGGCTTGCTTAATGGCAACAAAACGTGTATTAGAGATTGCAAAAAAATATGACAATAGGCTTCATCTATTTCATATATC
>JACCDP011034848.1_pt1 | contig 19526 bp, 14 predicted proteins | sample 7445841 | NCBI WGS metagenome assembly JACCDP01 (sample SAMN15323441, study PRJNA562643) | freshwater metagenome | isolation source: river surface water | place: USA:Blue River Watershed | collected 2017-08-17
CTTGGAGACGGGTCTGCTTGGCGGTGGATTCCACGGCGGGGTGAGCGCAGCGCGGAGGCGCCAGTCGGGCCAACAAAAAGCGCCGGCTCCACGGGGGAGCCGGCGCACGAGGCGGCAGAGCCGCCGGTAATCAGAACATGCCCTTCAGGCCGAACACCCAATTGGCACCATACTCCTGCAGCTGGCGCAGGGCGCGCTGCTGTCCTTCCACGACCCCGGGAGCCGTGTGGTACCAGCGCACGGGCTTGCCGGTGATGTTGCGGATCTGGGTGTAGAAGGTCATGCGTTGGTTGATGCGCCAGTTCAGAGACACGTCGAACTGGGTGATCTCCCCCTGGTATTGGCCGTACGTGGTGCTGTCGGGCGTGTCGGGCCGCCAGACCATGCCGACGGAGCCGTTGAAGCGCTTGTAGGCGTAACCGAGGCGCGAGGATACGCGGTAGGGGGCGAGGTTCGCGCGGCGGCGGTCGGCATAGGCGCGCGAGAAGGCCACGTTGAAGTTGAGCCCGCGCAGGTACTCGCTGGGCAGGAAGCCGAGCGTCTGGTTGTAGGCCAGGTCCATCGACCGGAACGTCTGCTCATCCGGGCTATTGATCGTGGTGCGGAACGTGTACGGCGCGAAATCGGGATCTTCGACGCCGAAGTCCTCGGCGGTGAAGTCGTAGGTCTGCCGGAAGTTCGTCGCCTTCACCTGGGTGAGGTCGAGGGTGAGCTGACCCGGCGAGCGACCGCGGAAGTAGTACGCCAGACGCGACTGGAACTTCTTGTGGTACTCGGGCTTCAGGTCGGCGTTGGGGGCCGATACACGTAGATTCACCTCATCGATGCCCCACACGCCGGTGATGTTGTCGATCGGCGGCCGGGAGATGGACTTGTTGAAGCCGATCTGGAACTCGAAGTCCGGCAGGATGTAGTACTTGAACATGATCGACGGGAAATAATTCCGGTACATCGACTCGCGCGTGACGCGCGGGTTGGCGGTGTACTGGTAGATCATGCCCGGGAGGGTGAGCGCGCGGCCGCCGTTGGTGCCGGGGGCGTTGACCGGGTATCCGGCGGCCAGCACCTGGGCGCGGGTCATCGGGTCGAACTCCTTCACCGCGTTGTCGGTCTGCTCCATGCGCACGCCGCCGAGCATCGTGAGCTTCGACGAGAAGCGCACCGTGGCCTGGGCGTAGCCCGAGCTGACCGTCTGGCGGAAGTCGCGCGGGTTGGCGAAGAACGACGAATAGTAGTTCTCAGGTGTGCCGGTATGCACGAACCAGGCGGGGTGGTCGCGGAACAACAGGGCGACCGCCTGGCGGTTGACGCGCTGCGGCATGCCCTGCTGGCCGTTCACGTTGAAGACGGTCATGCCGTTCGTCGTCCCCATGTCGAACGGATGGGGCGAGATGAACTGGCGGCCGAGGTTGGACCAGTTGCCGGTGGTGGCATTCTCGAAGGCTCCGGTCGTGGGATTGACGCGGATGGTGTTTCCGCCGGGCCCGACGTAGGACCAGATGTCCCAGTCGCTCACGATGTTGTTGTTGCGGTTCTCGTCGGCGACCTTGCCGCCGAACTTGAGGAAGGTCGGGAAGCGTTCGAGTCCCGGAACGGCCCAGCGCGCGTTGAGCTGGGCGCTCTGGATCTCGGTGATCCAGGTTCGGTTGTCGTTGTTGACCCGCGTGCCGCCGGAGCGCGCGTTGGTGTCGATGAAGTTCGCGCGGTCGAACCAGTCCGGACCCGAGGTCTGGCGGATCGTCCACTCCCATGATTCCTGGTGGGGGCGGGTGGCGGTGAAACCGGCCTGGGCGCTGCCACCCTCGCTGTTGGTGAAGCCGCGCTCCAGCGACTCGTAGTTGTTCACCGACCGGGAATAGCCGAGTGCCCCGTCGATGAGCCACCGGCTGGTCTTGTACTCGAAGCGCGGGGAGAACGTGCGGGTGTAGGTGAGCTTCGCGGAGGTGCCGCCGCCGTTGTTGAGCTGCGAGACATTCGCGGTGCCCTCGCGGCGGGTGACGATCGTGGTGAGTCCGTCGCCGCCGATCGAGCTGCGGCCGTTGTTGACGTTCGCGTTGTCGTTGGCCGCCACGAAGGTGAAATTCCGGTTCCAGAACTCGCCTTCGGTGTAGGTGTAGATGCCGGTGAGCGAGAGGACGAGGTTGGGGGTGACCTTCCAGTCCGCCGTGAGGGTCATCGCGTCCTTCAGGATGGTCTTGTTGCCGTCCTTGAAGTCGATCTGGCGCACGACCATCGGACGCGGGTCGGCGGCGGTGGGCGAGCGGTTGTAGCCGTTGTTGACGACGTACTGCTCGGTGTAGGAGTGCGCATGGCTGGCGGAGAGCACGATGCCGAAACGCTGGTTCAGGAACGACTCGGCGTAGTCGATCGAGTAGTTGGGCTTCCACTTGTAGGACTCTCCGTCGCGGGGCCCGGCGGTCTTCCGCCAGGTGAACTCCTCGGCGTTGAAGTTCAGGCTCGTGTTGTAGGCGAGCGTGCGGCCCTTGCGGTCGAAGGCACGCTTGGTGCGCATGTTGATCGTGCCGGCGGGGTTGTCGGCATCCGAGTCCGGCGCCGACGTGCGGTTGATCTCGATCGACTCGATGGCGGTGATCGAGAATCCCTCGAAGGAGGTGGCGCGGGAGTTCGTGCCGCCGCCGCGGTTGGCGTCGGCGCTCGCCGAGCGGATGCCGTCGAAGGAGACGCCGACGTACTGGGAATCCATGCCGCCGAGGCGGGGGCCGCGCGCCTCAGACTCCACGTAGTCGAGGTCGACGCCGGGCAGGTACTTCAGGAATTCGCCGACGTTGCCGTCGGTGACGTCGCCGAAGATGTCCGACGCCACCGAGGTGGTGATGCTCATCGAACGGCGCTGCGACATGATCGCCTTGGCGTTGCCCTCGCGCTCGGTCGACACGGTGAAGGCCTGCAGCTGCACGACCCCGCCCTCGCGGGCGGCGGGCGTGGCGGCCGTGCTGGTGAGGTTGATCTCACGCACCGCGGCCTGCCCGGCGGCCACCGTGAACGTCTCCTTCACGGTGTTGTAGCCGGTATAGTTGACCGTGATGGAGGCCGTGCCGGCGGGGACCGAGGAGAAGGAGAAGGAGCCGTCGTTCTCCGAGTAGGTGATCTGGTTGGTGCCGTCGAGGCGCACCTCGGCGTCGCGCACGTACTCGCTCTTGGCCGGGTTGAAGATACGGCCTTGGATGGAACCGGTACCCTGCGCATGCAGGGCCGCTCCGGCCAAGGCGGTGAGGAGGAGTGCGACGCAGCGCAGCGATCCGCCCACGGTCAGGGAGGTTTTCAGGGTCATGGTAGGTTGGTCAGGGGGTTCCGGGCGGCGCATCGCGCGCGGCGCCCTAGGTGCATGGAAAAAGCAATTGGCGGGCGGTCCGCAAGCCGTCATCCGCCGCCCTACCGATCCGTCAGGCCAGCTCGAGCCCGCGCATCGTGCCCGTCGAGGTGGCGAAGCGGTCGGCCTCGATCCCCATCCGCTGCAGCATCGAGACGAAGAGGTTTGGCAGGGGGTAGTTGTGGACCGGGTCGAAGGCGATGTGCTGGCCGTGACGGAAGCCGCCGCCGGCGAGCAGCGTCGGCAGGTTGGTCGTCACGTGGGTGTTCGCGTTGCCGAGGTTGGACCCGTACAGCACCATCGTGCGGTCGAACAGCGTCTCGCCGTCCTCGCGCACGGACTTCAGGTCGTTGAAGAGGTTGGCGAGGAGGCGCATATGCCACTGGTCGATCGCCTTCAGCTGGGAGATCTTCGCCTCGGAGCGGCCATGGTGGGACAAATTGTGATAGCCGTCCGTGATCTTCACGTCGTGGTCGAGGTCGAGGGTCGGCGAGTTGACGCTGTCGAGGAGCAGCGAGATCGAGCGGGTGGAGTCCGTCTCGAAGGCCAGCTTGGCCATGTCGTACATGAGCTTCACCTTCTCCATGTACGCCTTGGGGCTGGCGGGATCGAGCGGCACCGGGGCGGTCACGCGCGGCTTCGGGCGGGTTTCCCATTCCCGCGCGGCCTGGAGGCGCTGCTCCAGCTCGCGCACGCTGGTGAAATACTGGTCGAGCCGGTCGCGGTCGCGCGAGCCGACGCTCCGCTGGAGGTCACGCGCCTGCCCGCCGACTGCGTCGAGGATGCTCCGGCCCTGCGCCAGGCGGCGCAGCTGGGCCTCCACCTCGGCCGGCGAGCCCTGCACGAAGAGGCGCCGGAAGACGTCCGCGGCCTTCTCCTCGCAGGGGATGAGCACGCCCGAACCGGTCCACGAGAGGCTGCGCACGCCCTGCTGCACGTTCACGCCGAGGGTGAGCGACGGGAAACGCGTCTCATGGCCGATGCGCTCCGCGACGTACTGGTCGAGCGAGATCGTGTTGCGAAAACCGCCGCTGCCGGGATGCGGCGCCGCCGTGAGGAAACAGATGTCCGCCGGGTGCCCGCCGTCGACGTCGGGGTGCCACACGCCGCTGAACACGCTGAAGTCGTCGCGGTGCTCGCGCAGCGTCTCGAGGTACGGCGAGAGGGCGTAGCCGCGGCCGGTTTGCTTCGGGAAAAATTGGTCGGGCAGCAGGCCGAGGTTATTGCACACCGCGAGCATGCGGCGGGGCTTGGCCTTGCCCGCTGAAGTCGTGCCCGCCCGCGCGAACGCCGGCAGCATCGAGTCGAGAAACGGCAGCGACATCGCCACGCCCGCCCCGCGGAGAAAACGGCGGCGCGACACCGCGCGCTGGGTGGAAATGCGGAAGGCCGAGGACGCGGAGACGGAACTCATGGGGCGTGGGGGTTCGCAGAAATTACGGGCGCGGCGGCCGCAGGCAACTGCCGTTCATGGGTCACTTGCGCAGGAACAAAGGACTCTGCACCACCTCGTGCAGCAGGGTGCGCGCGCCGTAACCGGAGCCGCGGGCCCGCGCGAGGATCGACTCGACCTCGGCCCGGTCGCTGAAACGCACCGGCGCGCCCGTCGCGTACACCACCAGCTGTCCCACGAGGTTGCGCGCGATCTGCGCCTCATCCTCCAACAGCAGGAGCTTGAACTCGCGCACATCGGCGAACGGACGTCCGTCGGGCATCTCGCCCGCGCAGTCCACCGGCAGCGCCAGGCGGAACGAGAACTTCTGCCCGCCGCGCCCAATGCCTGCGGCCGCCTGCGCCGGATCACCCATCGCGCGGTAGCGATCCCGGAAGCCGCCCATCACGTCGAAGCTCTCCAGCGCGAAGCCCGGCGGATCGATCTTCACGTGGCACGAAGCGCAGTTCTCCAGCGTGCGGTGCTGGTCCAGCTGCTGCCGTATCGTCGCCGCGCCGCGGATGTCGGGCTCCACCGCCGGTATGCTCGGCGGTGGGGGCGGCGGGGGCTTGCCGATCAACCGCTCCATGACCCAGGCCCCGCGCGTCACCGGCGAGGTGGTCGTGCCATTCGCCGTCACCTTCAGGACCGCCGCCTGCGTGAGCAGGCCTCCGCGCACGCTTCCCTCCGGCAGCGGCACCCGGCGCAGGTCCACGCCCTTCACCGGTGGCAGGCCGTAGTGCAGCGCAAGTTTCTCGTTCAGCATCGCGAAGTCCGCCGAAACCAACGTGCGGGCGGGTAAGTTTTCCCGCAGGAGCTCGCGCAGGAAGAGCCGTGTCTCGTCCAGCGCCGATTCCGCCAGCAGATCGTCGAGGTAGTAGTCGGGGTAAAGGATCTCGTCGGGCGAGGTCGCCACGATCTTCCGCAGGTCGAGCCAATGGTCGAGGAACGCCTCGGTGAAACGCCGCGAACGCGGATCGTCGAGCAACCGCTCCGCCTGCGCCCGCAGCACCGCCGGATCCCGCAGCCTGCCGGCGGCCGCCAGAACGCGCAGTTCGGCATCCGGCGTCGAATTGATCAGGAAAAGCGCCAACCTCGTCGCCAGAGCATGGTCGTCCAACGGACCCGGCCGGCCGTCCACCGAGAGGAACTCCGGCGAACAGAGCACCGCCGTGTACGCCGCGATCATCGCCTCGGCGAAGCCGCCGCCCGCATTACGCGCGTGCTCGAACACCGGCAGGAAACGCTCCACCTCGCCCGCCGGCACCGGACTCCGGTACGCCGCCCGCAGGAACTCCCCCAACAGCCGCGCGGCATCCCCGCGCGGATCCTTCGTCTCGACCTCGACACCCGCCGCGACTCCCGCCGAGCGGCGCAGCGGCAACGAACCGAACAGCCGCCGATGGCCGGCCGTCGGCCACTCCTCGAGGATCGGGCCTTCGACTTCCATCCAGCGGAACACGACGCCCGGCTGGCCGTCTTTCTCCGCCAGCGGGTTCTGCCAGCGGCCCGCACCCGGCCGGGAGCGGAAGAAGCGCGCTGCATCCGGGCGAATCGTCTCGCCCTCCAGCAGCCAAACGTCGAGTTCGCGCACCGCCGGGTCCGGCGTCACGTCGAACTTGCCCAGCCACCGCAACTGCCGCGGCGGGATCTCCGAATAAACCGTCACCGGCTCCTCACGCCGGCCCGGCAAGATGTCGTCGAGGTCGGGTATCCACCAGCGGTCGGGCTTGCCCTTCACGGGCTTGGTCGGGCCGACCCAGACCGAGAACGCATTGAAACGCAGCCGGTAGCGGCCGGCCTGTGGAGCCTTGAACGCGTTGAACTTCGGCTCGAGCGGCTCGTACGTGCTCGCCACCAGGCCCACGCCTTCGAGGTCGCGCGTCGCGGGATCGGCCGCGCCGACCGTCACGGGCGCCTTGCCGGCGCGGACTTCCGGTTGCGCGGCCCGGTCCAACACGGGAAAGGTCGCCCGTTCCGGCGCCGTGTTCATCACGGTGAACTTCATCGGCCCGGTGAAGCTGCGCTGGTCGCGTGCGTGGTAACGCGTGACCTTCGTCTCCGGCCGCTCCGGCGTCCGCGCGACCACCTGCCGGAGGGCGTACTCCGCCGCCCCGAGGTAGCGCGCCATCTGCACATGGGAGACATCGAGCGCTTCACCGACCTTGTTGAAGCGGTGCGCCTCGCCGTCCTCCGGCAACCACTCCTTCACCTGCAACCACGGCGCGTGCAGCAGGTCGCGCAGGGCGTTCTCGTACTCGAGGCGGTTCAGGCGCCGGCGCGTCGCCCGGCCCTCCTCCGCCAGCCGCGCAGTCTCCGCGGCAGCGAGCTCCTTCGAAAGCGCGCCGAGGAACGCGGAGGTCTCGTCCGCGCCCGGGCGAGTTTTCCGCGCCGGGGGCATCTCGCCCGCGACGACGCGGTCGTGGAGCTTCACCCAGAACCCGTGGTTGCGCGGGTCCGCGGGCGAAAAGGCGAGCGCCTCGAGGTCGAGATTGCCCTTCTTCTCCACCGAGTCGTGGCACGAGGCGCAGTGCTGCTCGAGGAACGCCCGCACGGGGGCGGGCGGCACCGCGGGCGCGGCCGAAGCGGCGGCGGCGAGCACGGGCAGGATGACTAAGATTCGGACGGAGCGCACGGGGTCGGGGCGCAATGAGTCCGGCGTAAAGCGGGAGCTCCGTCAATCGACGCCTCGCGTCATGCGCCATTAAAGGGCCGTGCGGGCCATTCCTCCTCGCTTGGATTTCATGATTAACACCGCCCGGCGCCACGTCACCGTCGCGACATGGCCACGGAAGACGAGGCGCCCCGGCGGACGTTCCGGTTCAAACCGGCCGCGTTCACAGCGGTGAATGCCGGCGTTTCCGCACCAGGCCCGGGAAACTCGCCGCGCCCGGATCCGGGGCCGACCGCTCCGGACTCACGGCCGGTCGACCTGCGCGAGATTCTGCAAGACGCCAACCGCGGCGTGCCGGTCGCCGGCTCGGCGCGCGAGAGCGACAACGAGATCCGCTCCGCCCTGCGCGAACAACATGCCCGCGAGCGGAAAGCCGGCCTCTTCGCGACGGGTCCGCTCGACGACTCGGTGCAACGCCGCCGCCTGCGGCGCTACTGGCTGCTGATGGCCGCCGTCAACCTGCCCGCCGGCGCGATCGCGGTTCTGGCCGGGCCGGGTAATCCTTTCCCCTTCATCCTGGCCATCTCCGTGATCGCCTGTTTCTCGGCGTCTCTCACCTGGCGCACCTTTTGGCTCCGCACGTGGTACGACGAGTAAACACCCACCCCTCCCCGATCTTCAACCTCTCGCCTTCGGGCCTCGCGCCTTCCGAAGGCGCCTCTCACCCGCGCCGAGCCCAAGTCTCCCACATCAGGATCGCGGCGGCGACGGACACGTTGAGCGACTCGACGCGACCGCTGCCTGGAATGGTCACGAGCCGCGTGCAAGCCGCAGCCACCGCGGGGTCGAGCCCCTGCTCCTCATTCCCCATCACCAGGGCCACCGGTCGACCCGCCGCGCGGCCGACGTCCGGCCGGCCGCCGCGGGTCGCGGCGCCGACGACATCGTAGCCCGCCGCGACGAGTCCGCGCACCAACGCCGCCGCACCCGGCGCCGCGTGTAATTCCACGGCCTCCAGCCCGCCTTCAGCCACGCGGTACGCGGCGTCGACCGGCCGCGCCGAACCGGGCCCGCCGCAGAGGACCAGCCGCCCGGCGCCGAGGAAGGCCGCCGTGCGCGCGACTGCGCCGAGATTGTGGACGTTGCCGACGCGATCGAGCACCAGCACCGGCTCGCGCCGCCCCGCCCAAGCCTTGAGGTCGGCCGCGGACGGCTCCGACAAAGCGGGCGGGGCCACGACCGCGACGACTCCGCCGTGGTGAGGCGTACCCGCGATCTTCTCGAGCTCCGCCGGCTCCACGCAGCGGTAGATTTTCCGCGCCGCCGCGAGCGCCTTGCTCATCACGCCGATCTTCCGGCCCGTGTCGTAGTCGAAATACAGCCGCTGGATCGAACCGGCATCGCGTGCGAACCGCGCCCGCACCGCCGCAAGCCCGCAGATCCGCAGGACGTCGCGGGCGGCCGACGCCGCCGGCCCGCCGGAGTTTCCCGAATCGCGTCGCGTGGTTAGAGCCATGCCGCGCAGTAAGTCCACCCGCGCGGCTTAAACCAGCCCTTTGTCCGGCATCGTCAGCCCGCGGGCGCAACCTCGCCGACCAGCGTGAACTCCTCCCGGTCGTGGAAGAGGTGGCTTACGCGCAGCCCCGGCACACGCCGCGCCAGCGGCGAACCGGCCGCCCGCAGCTCGCGCAACAGGCCGACCGCGTCGACCCGGCCGAACTTGAGGTTGACCACGAGCCGCCGGCACCAGCCGCGCGCGAGCCACGGCTCGACGATGTCCCGCAGCACGTGGTGCGGCTCCTCCACCATGTCGCAGAAAAGCCAGTCGAACGCCACGCCGCCTGCGGGGCCGAAGCGGAAGGCGTCCTCGCGCCGGTGCTCGATCAAGGGATGGTCGAGGGCGCCGCCCTTGAGCGGGCCGTTGTCCACCGCGACGACGCGTGCGCCGCGCTTGGCCGCACTGTAGCTCCAGCCGCCCGGCGCGGCACCGAGGTCGCAGACGGTTTCCCCGGAGAGCGGCTCGCGGCCGAGGATCGCGTAGGCCTCCTCGACCTTGAGGTACGAACGCGACGGCGCCAGCGGGTCGTCGGCCATCCGCCGCGGGCCGTGCACGAACGCCTCGCGCGCGACCCAAGCCCGGCCGAAGTCGGTGAACCAGACGAATAAACCGCGCACCGGACCGGATCCGCGCGGCGGCTCAGCTGTCGCCAGCCGGGCGACGCGCGACAGCCTCCGCTTGAGCCCCTCATGGAAGGCCGCTTCGACCGCGCCGATGCGCCGCCCGAGTCCCACCAGCTCATGCGGGCCCGCCCAGACGCACGGCCACGCGGACTCGATCCGCTCCCCGCGCAAGGTCGCGAGGAAATGCTCCGCCACCGCGCCCGCGAGCGCGTTGACCGACGTGCCCTCAACCGCGACCGGCGCGAGCAGCGTGAGGTGCGGAAAAGCCGCCGTCCGCAACACCGGCAGGGGATCCGCCGGCGCGACGGCCTCCAACCAGCCCGGCCCGCGCGTCCCCGCCGCGATCCCGTGCAGCTCCGCGAGCTCCCGCGCGAGCAGCGCCTCAAAGCCCGGTTGGCAGGTGAGCAGCATCGGCCGGGAGGCTGCGCGCCCCTCCGCGCCGCGCGAGGCGAAAAGGGCTGGGCGAGGAATCGCGGGCCTTCCGCCCCGATCGTCCGCCCTCACCCGGAATTTCCGAGGCAGGAGCGGTCTCCCACTCTCAATCTTTTCCCGGTTTTCCCCGCCGAGGCCCGTTGGGCCGTCCGCCGTCGTCTCCCGCTGTCGCCTCAGAGCCGGTGCAGGTGAAACCCGCCATCGACGTCGAACGTGGCGCCGGTTGAGAAGGGGAAGCGGTCCTCGGCGATGGCGCGGACGGCGCGGCCGATGTCCTCGGGCTTGCCCCAGCGGCGGATCGGCGTGATGCCGCGCTCATCGCGCAGGATGAGCTTGTCGTACTTCTCCTTCACGCCGCCGGTCATGTCGGTCGCGATCACGCCCGGGCGGATCTCGTAGACGTTGATGCCGTCGTTCGCGAGGCGGTCAGCGAAGAGCTTGGTCATCATCGCGAGCCCGGCCTTCACCATGCAGTAGTCCCCGCGGTTGATCGAGGCAGTGTAGACGGAGATGGAGGTGATGTTGACGATGCGGCCGCGAAAACCCTCGGCGTCGGGCGCCTGCCGCAGCATCTGCTTCGCGACCAGCTGCGAGAGGAAGAACGGTCCCTTGAGGTTGATGGCGTAAAGGCGGTCGAAACTCTCCTCGCCGGCATCAAGCAGGTCGGCGCGCACCTTGGGCGCCACGCCGGCGTTGTTCACGAGCAAGTCGATGCGGCCGAAGCGGGCGGCCGTCTCGGCCACCATACGCTCACGGTCGGCGGCGACCGCGACGTCGCCCTGCACGGTGAAGCCATCCCCGCCCGCGGCCCGCACCGCGGCGAGCGACTCCGCGGCCGCCTCGGCGTTGCCCGCGTAGTTGATCGCCACGCGCGCGCCGGCGCGGGCAAGTTCGAGGGCGATGCCGCGGCCGATGCCGCGCGAGGCTCCGGTGACAAGGGCGGTATTTGCTGCCATGGACGACCAGCGAACCTCCGGGGTGCGGCACCGCCAAGCAAAACCTCGCGCCGCCCGGGCGCGGCTTGCCACGGCGGCGGACGCGCGCGATCAACCCGGCCATGGCCACGCTCCACGTCGTCGACGCCTTCACCGACCGCCCGTTCACCGGCAATCCGGCCGCGGTGTGGATCGGCGCGCGGCCGGCCGACGAGGCCTGGATGCGGCTCGTGGCCCGCGAGATGAACCTGTCCGAAACCGCGTTCCTTCATCCGGTGGAAGGCGGGTTCTCCCTGCGCTGGTTCACACCCTCCGCTGAGGTCGACCTCTGCGGCCACGCCACGCTCGCCGCAGCGTTCGTGCTCTGGGAGACGGGCGCGCTGCCCGCCGGCGCGGAGGCGAGGTTCCTGACGCGCTCCGGCGGGCTGACCTGCACGCGGGAGGGGGACTGGATGGCTATGGATTTCCCCGCCCTGCCGTGCGCCCCCGCCGTCGCGCCGGTCGGTCTCGCCGCGGCCTTGGGCGCGGAGCCGCGGCATTGCGCGGGCAACGGGATGGACCTCCTCGTTGAGGTAGAGGACGACGCCACCCTGCGCGCACTCCGGCCGGACTTAGCGCGGCTCGCCGAGCTGCCCGTGCGGGGCGTGATCGTCACCGCCCGCTCGCGGCAGCCGGCTTTCGACTTCGTCTCCCGGTTCTTCGCTCCCGCCGTCGGCGTGCCAGAGGATCCGGTGACGGGGTCGGCGCATTGCGCGCTCGGCCCCTATTGGCAGGCGCAGCTGGGCCGCGCGGACCTCAATGGCTTCCAAGCCAGCGCCCGCGGCGGCGTGGTGCGAGTGAGCGTCCGAGGCGACCGCGTCATCCTGCGCGGCCGGGCGGTGCTGATGAGCCGCGTCGAGCTGCACCAAGCCGGTTGAACGCGATCGGCCTTCAGGTGATCAGGGCGATCTGTTCCCCTGGTCCGTGCACGCCCTCGATGAGGATGCCCTCGACGTCGGCGGTCTTGGAGGGTCCGGTGCACCAGACGACGTTGCGGTCCTCGCCCAGCGCGGCGACGGCCTGCTGCACGTCGCCCATGATCGCGGCGCGTTCGACGACCGCGACGTGCACCCACGGCGCGAGCGCGCCGAGCCGCGTGGAGGTCGTCGCGTCCTTCAGGATGATCGTCCCCGACTCGGCGATGGCGCCGGCCGCCCGCGTGATGCCGAAGGCGTACGCGTCGACGCGCGCGCGGTCGAAGGACTGCTCCACGGTGAAGCCGGCGCCGAAGTGCGGCGCGAGCGACGGCCAGAGGGAGGGATCGCAGTAGCCGTGCATCCGCCCGCCGGACCGGAGGTGGGCAACCAAGGCCGCGGGATCCGTGAGGGGGATGCCTCCCACGCGCCTGAGCCGCTCCGCGAAGAGTTCCGCGAGGTCACGCCCGGAGATGACCTGCCGCAGCACGGCGATCTCGGGATCGTAGTCGGGCAGCGGCGCGCGCCGGTGCAGCGGCGTGAGCGCGCCGCGCACGCGGGACAGGATGGCTTCGCGATCCTCGTTCATCGTTCCTAAAGTTCGGGTCTGGAGTGGCGGCGGCGGGGAAAATTGCGAGCCCGATGCGCCGCGTCACGCACGGCGCGCCCCCAGCAGCCGGCCGCGGGCCACGAGGTAGAGCAGCGCCGTGATGGCGGCGAAGGGCAGCAACGAGAGGAGGTCGGCGTAGGGGCCCTCGAACAACGGGTTGTGCTTCTCCGCCCAACGGCCGACGGCGGCGTCGAAGTCGCCGAGCACGCCCGCGAGGAAGGCGATCAGGATGCCCGCGATCGCGCCGCCCGCGATGTAGCCGGAGGCGAGCAGCACGCCCGGACTCTTGTCGCTTTCGGCCGCGAACTGCTCCTCGGAGAGCCGGGCGTGGGCCGCCTGTCGGCGCGTGCGGCGGTCGACCAGCCAGCGGATCAGCCCGCCGGCGAGGATCGGGGTCGAGGCTGAGAGCGGCAGGTAGACACCGACCGCAAAGGCCAGCGCGGGGACGAACGACAGCTGGAGCGTCACCGCGATCATCACGCCCAGCAGGACGAGCGCCCAGGGCAGCTTCTGGTCGAGGATCCCCTTGATGATGTAGGACACGAGCGTGGCCTTCGGCGCGTCGAACTTGCGCACCTCCGTGCCGTCGGGCCGGCGGTTGTGGGCGCCGTTGATGCCCGGATCGACGAGCCAGACCGCCTCGCCGCGGTCGTTGACGAGGTACTTGCCCGCGGGGCCACCGGGGCCCTCGGGCTTGTGCCATACGCGGTAGGAAGCCGCGTCGTCCTTCGCCTGCGGCCCGGCGAGGCGCTCGCGGGCGTCGCCCAGCCGCGTGACGTTGGTCTTCAATCCCGCCGCGACCTGAGCGGCCGGCACGTAGACGGTGGCGGAGTCGTTCAGGCGGAGCAGGATCGGGCCCAGCACGAGCGAAGACACGAAGGCCCCGATGAGGATCGCACACTGCTGGAGGCGCGGCGTGCCGCCGAGGAGGAACCCGGTCTTGAGGTCCTGCGACGTCGTGCCGCCGTTCGAAGCGGCGATGCAGACGATCGCGCCCACCGAAAGGGCCGTCACGTAGTGGGTGCCGCCCGTCCAACCCGTGAGGAGGAAGACGAGGCAGGTGAACAGCAGGGTGGCGACCGTCATGCCCGAGATCGGGTTTGAGCTGGAGCCGATCTCGCCGGTGAGCCGCGACGAGACCGTCACGAAGAGGAACCCGAACACGACGATCAGCAGCGCCCCGAGCAGGTTCATGTGGAGCGTCGGCGCGAGGACGATCAGCGTGATGAGCACGATGATGCCGATGCCGGTGAACTTGAGCGGCAGGTCGCGGTCGGTGCGCGGCGTGCCGTCCGCGCCCGACGTCCCGTTCCCGATCCCGAGGCCCGCCATACCGGCCCGGAGACCGTGGAGGATGGTCGGCATCGCCTGCACGAGGCTGATGATGCCGCCCGCCGCCACGGCGCCGGCCCCGATATAGAGGATATAGGCGCCGCGGATGCCGTTGGGCGTCATCTCCGAGATGAGCTTGGTGCCCGGCGGCAGCGGCGTGGTGAGGGCGCCGCCGAAGAACATGATCGCCGGGATCAGCAGCAGGTAGGACATCACGCCGCCGGCGCACATCACCGCCGCGATCCGCGGCCCGATGATGTAGCCCACGCCCAGTAGCTCGGGGGAAATCTCCGCGCCCACTGAGCCGCCCTTGAGCGGGGCGCCAAACACCTTCTCGGGGACATCCTTCCAGCCCTTGAGGGCGATGTTGAGGGTCTTGTAGAGCAGCCCGACGAAGAAGCCGGTGAAGACCACCTGGGCGCCCGCCGACCGGCCGAGTCCGGCGGCCTCCGCCGCCCGCATCTCCGCCTGGGCGGAGGCCGAAGCCTGCGCGCGGCAGGCTTCGCTCGCCCCGGCCTTCAGCACGGCGGCGCAAGCCGTGCCCTCGGGATATTTGAGGACGCCGTGCTCCTTCACGATGAGCGCACGCCGCAGCGGGATCATCATGAGGATGCCGAGCAGGCCGCCGAGCAGCGCGACCAGCATCACGCGCGTGAGCTCGAGATCGAAGCCGAGGATCAGGATGGCCGGCATCGTGACGCCCACGCCGAAAGCGATCGATTCGCCCGCCGAACCCGCGGTCTGCGTGATGTTGTTCTCGAGGATGGTGGCGTCGCGCCCGCCGAGTTTCGACCAACCGCGGAAGAGCGCGAGCGAGATGACCGCCACCGGGATGGAGGCGCTCACCGTAAGGCCGACCTTGAGCACGAGGTAGAGGGAGGAGGCGCCGAACACGACACCGAGCGCGGTGCCGGCGAGCACGGCGCGCAGCGTGAACTCGCGCATCGCGACGTGCGCGGGGATGAAGGGTTCGAACGACGAGGGGCTGTTGGGGGCGGACATGCGGGCGGGGGTTCCTTTCGCGCCACCCTGCGCGACGGCCGCGGAGTGACAACCCAGGACTCGCGGGCCAGCCCAAGCGCGCCACGCCCTCGGCGAACTGCCGCGCGCCTAGGGGCCGCCGTGCGGACGGAGAGCCGCTAACGACCGCGGTGGTCCGCGAATTTCACCGGAGCGCGGCTCCTGCTCCGGATCTCGTCCGGCGCTGACCTTCGGTCGGGTGCACCTGGAGCGCCATGGACGCCCGTTTTCATCCGTCTCGATTCCCGCGCCTACGGGATCGATCTCACCTCTCCAGCCTACGAAACCGGAGCGATCGTCTCCGCGACGGGCGTACGGTAGGCCTTGAGCGCCGGCACCACTCCTCCGAGGGCGCAGCCGGCGATCATCGCCAATGGGCACGCGGCCAGCACCGGGTGCCATTCCCCAAGGTGCAGGACGACGCCGGTCTGCGCGCGGATCACCTGGGCGACGCCGGAGAAAAGCGCGGCGTAGACCGCGAAACCGAGCAGGGAGCCGAGCGTGCCGATGGCGACGGCCTCGGCCAGCACCGCGCCGAAGACGGTGCGTCGGCGCGCGCCGAGCGCCCGCAGGATCGCGAGGTCGCGCTGCCGCGCGCTCATGGAGTTGTAGATGCTGGCGAGGACGGAGGCCGCCGCCACCAGGGCGACGAGGTAGGCGACCAGCGCGAGCACCTGGTCGAACCAGGCGATCTTGCCAAAGAGCTCCGCCACGATCGCGCCCACCGGATAGGCGAACGTGAGGCGGTTGCCCTGCTTGTTGTACATCATGTCCAGCATGAAGCCGCCGGTCGGCGCGCGGAGCTGCAGGAGCACCGCGCTGACATCGGTCGCGGCCTTGGGATCATGCCCGCTCAAGGTCTGCAGCCCGCGCAGCGGAATCCAGATCACGCGGTCGGCGGGGGTGTTGGTCGGGGCGAGGACACCGGTGACGGTGAAGACCTCAGCGTGCTCCGACTTCGGGTCGAAGGTGAGCCCGTGGAACGGACGGAACGTCGAGCCGACGCGCAGCCCGAGACGTTGCGCCGCGAAGCTGCCCACGACCGCCTGCCGCGCGTCGGGAGCGAAGAGCGCGCCGCCCGGCTCGACCGAAAAACGGCGACCCGGCGCGTACTCCACCTGCGTGAAGAGTTCGGGCACCGTGCCGACCAGCCGGAAACCACGGAGGTTGTCACCGACGGCGATCGGTATGGCGGTCTTCACCATGGGGTGCCGGCGGATCGCCTCGGCGTCGGCCGCGGGGATATTTCCCGGCGAGGCCTCGAGGTGGAAGATGGCGTTGAGGACGAGCTGCAGCTTCGACCCGCGCGCGCCAAGCACGGCGTCGAAGCCCGAATTGGCCTGCGTGAACGCCGCGTGCGCCTGCGTCTTCACCATCCAGACGCACATGAGCAGCCCGCAGGCGAGCGCGATGCCGGCGGCGGTCACCCAGGTCGACAGCGCGTGCTGCCGCAGGGAACGGTAGACGATGAGCGGGAGCGTCATCGGGCGACCTCCGGCGCGGGACGGTTGAGGTCGGCGAAGTCGCGCCGCAGCTCGAAGCGGCCGAGGACCTCCTCGTCGTGGCTCACAAGCAGGAGCGCGGCGCCCTGCTCGCGGCAAACCTCGCGGATGAGCGCGAGGGCCTCCCGCGCGTTGCGATGGTCGAGGTTGCCGGTGGGCTCGTCGGCTAGCACCAGCTTGGGATGATTGGCGAGGGCCCGCGCGACCGCGACGCGCTGCTGCTGCCCGGTGGAGAGCTGGCGCGGGAAATGGTCGAGCCGATGACCGAGGCCGACGCGGCCGAGCATCTCACGGGCGTGGGCGCGGTCCGCCCCGCGGGGGCCGAACGACATGCCGAGCAGGACATTCTCCAGCACGGTGAAGCCTTGGAGGAGGTTGAAGGTCTGGAAGATGTAGCCGAGCTTCGCCGCGCGAAGGCGGTCGCGCCCGGCTTCGGGGAGCGCGGTCATCTCCGTGCCGTCGATGGTCACGACGCCGCCGTCGGCCGCTAGGATGCCCGCGACGAGATTGAGGAAGGTGGTCTTCCCCGAGCCGCTTTCCCCGCGCAGCGCCAGCTGCTCGCCCGCGCCGAGCCGGAACTCGGCCACGTCCACCACCGGCACCCGCGCACCCTCCGGGGAGACGAAGGCCTTCGTGAGTTTCGCGACCGCGAGCATCAACCGAACCAAAGCCGCGCCCGCACAAAATCAAAATGTCTTTTTTCCCAGCCGCCCCCCCGTCAGCGTAGCCGGCGCGATGTGCCACCTCTGCCTGCTCCCGCCTGAACCCGAATGGCCGCTCTCACGCGCCGGCCGGGCGGAGTTCGGGGCCCGCTCCGCCGCCGGTCGCCGCCGCTGCAAGGCGGCGGGGAAGGCGGTCACCACACCAGCAGCCCGCCCGCGAACGTCAGGCCCGCGCCCACGCTGCAGAAAATGATGCGGTCGCCCTCGGCGAAGATGCCCTCCTCGGCCGCCCAGCCCAGCGCCATGGAGACGCTCGCCGCGCTGGTGTTACCGTACTTGGAGATCGTCACGACGAACTTATCGTAAGGGATGCCCACGCGCTTGCTCACCGCGGTGAGGATGCGCGCGTTGGCCTGGTGCGGCACCACCCAGGCGATGTCCTCCGGCCGCAGGTTCTCGCGCCGCAGGGTCTGCTCGATCTGCTCGGCGAAACCCACCACGGCGTGCTTGAACACGGCCGTCCCGTTCATCTGCAGGTAAAAGTCCTTCAGTTCGCAGCCCGTGCCGCCCGGCCACGGCTTGAGCGCCCCGCCGCCGGGGCGCTGGATCGACTCAAACTGCTCGGCGTCGCCGCTCAGGGCCATGCGGTGGAGCCGGTGCCCGCCCTCCCCGCCCGTGAGTACGGCCGCGCCGGCGCCGTCGCCGAAGAGGAAGGCGGTCTCGTGATCGGTCGGGTTGGTGATGCGCGAAAGCAGCTCAGCGGTGACGACCAGGACGTTGCGGGCCGTACCCGAAAGGATGAGCGAGCGGCCGATCTCCAGGGCATAGAGCCAGCCGGAGCAGGCAGCGTTGAGGTCGAACGCGAGGGCACGCGGAATCCCCAGCCGCCGCGCGAGCGCGCTCGCCATGGAGGGTACCGGCTGGTCGGGGATGATCGTCGCCATGATGACGCCGTCGATCGCCTCCGCACTCATCCCGGCCTGCGCCAGCGCGTGCTGGACGGCGATGGCCGCGAGGTCGGTGGCCGACTCGTCCTCCGCCGCGTGCCGGCGTTCCTTGATACCGGTCAGCCGCACCATCTCCTCCTCGGTGCGGTTCGGAAAGGCCTTCAGGATCTCGCTGTTCGGCCGGATGTTCGCCGGGGCCGCGTGGCCCACGCCGGCGATCCGGACCGTCTCGGGTTTCGTGCTCAATCGGCCCGAGATCAAAGCGCCGCCCGCGGCGGCGTCGACTCAAGACTTGCGCGCCGCCAGGTAACGGGCGACGTCGTCGCCCGAGACCCGTCCGCCCGGTCCGGTCGCCTCGATGCCGGTGGCCGAGGCGGGATCAAGCCCCGCCTCCTGAGCGAGCTTGAGCGCCTTGGGCGTCCAGACCAGCGACGCGGCGGGCTTGGCGGCCGCGGGGGCGGGCGACGCCGGGGCGGCGCCGGACGCCAGATGCCGCAGTGATTCATCCTTGGTCTCGATCCGCAGGAACGGTGATCCCGAAGGGCGCACGTCGCCGCCCGCCGCCAGCACGGCCCGCACGATGCCGTCGCAGGGCGACTCGAACTCAAAGACCGACTTGTCGCTCTCCAACTCGGCGATCTTCTGGCCCTTCACCACGAGGTCGCCCGGCGCGACGCGGAGCGCGATGACGGTCAGCTCGTTTACCGTGGCACCCATCGCGGGCATCGTGACATCGATCAGGAAGGGTTCCATCAGGGTTGCGGATTCGCGCGCGAGTGTGGGCCGCGACCCGCGACGGTCAAGCGGCGCGCCGTAATCGGGATTGGCGTCGCGGCAGTGAACGGGCGAGCATGGCCCGATGCTTCCGTCGCGCTCGGGTTCGCTCCCGCTGTTCCGCCTCCTCGGCGTGCGGGTGTACCTGCACTGGTGGTGGTTTGTCTTCGCGGTCTTCGAGATCGCGCTGCGCAGCCGGGCCTACTCGTCCTACGCGTGGAACATCGCGGAATACCTCTCGCTGTTCGTCATCGTGCTCCTGCACGAGTACGGGCACGCGCTGGCCTGCCGGCAGACGGGCGGCCAGGCCGACGAGATCATCCTCTGGCCGCTCGGCGGCGTGGCGTTCGTGCGGCCCCCGCCGCGTCCGGGCGCCGAGTTGTGGAGCATCGCCGCCGGGCCGCTCGTCAACGCGCTCCTCGTGCCGGTGATCCTGGCGCTGATCTGGACGCGGACGGGCCTGGGCTGGGGCGCGGGATCGCCGGACTACCGGCACTTCCTGCAGGCGCTCTTCTGGATCAACGCCGGCCTGCTGGCCTTCAATCTCCTGCCCGTCTACCCGCTCGACGGCGGGCAGATCCTGCGGTCGCTGCTCTGGTTCCGGCTGGGTCGCGCGCGCAGCCTGCAGGTCGCCACCGTGCTGGGCATCGCCGGCGTTGTCCTGCTCGCCGCGGGCCTGCTTTGGCTGCAACCGCACCGTTGGCTGTTCACCCTGTTGATGGGCGGTTTCCTCGCCTCGCAGTGCCTCGCGGGCCTCCGCCACGCCCGCCTGATGCTCGCCCTCGAGCGCCTGCCGCGGCA
>JACCDP010459697.1_pt1 | contig 19520 bp, 12 predicted proteins | sample 7445841 | NCBI WGS metagenome assembly JACCDP01 (sample SAMN15323441, study PRJNA562643) | freshwater metagenome | isolation source: river surface water | place: USA:Blue River Watershed | collected 2017-08-17
CAGGGGCAGGCGAGCTGTGGCAGTACACGGGCAATGTCAACGGCAAGGACGGTGAGCTGAGCGGCATCGAGATGAACGTGATCGCTTACTTGAACGATATGTCGCAAAGCCTGCCGGAAGGCGTTGGCTTCAGTGCCAACGTGACCCTGCTGGACAGCAAGTTCAAGGGCATTCGCGGCAACAGCTACAAGCTGCCGGGCACGTCCGACCTGATCTACAACGCCTCGGTGTTCTACGAGAATTTCGGCCTCTCCGCGCGCCTGAATTACCAGTACCGCGACGAGTGGATCTCCCCCATCGAGAGCCCGGATGAAGTCTGGGGCGAGCAGCAGCGCGTGGACCTGTCCATCGCCTATGAACTGCCCTTCGAGATGGCCGGCGCGACGACGTCTGTCTACCTCAACGGCAACAACCTGACGGACGAAGTGGACCTGCGCTTCGCCGGCAACGGCACTGTCAACCAGCGTGAGAGCTATGGCCGCAGCTACCTGCTGGGCGTGCGCGTGGGCTTCTGACCTGTTGGAGCCTGTCTGTAGGAGCCTGCTTGCAGGCGAACCATCAGGCGACCGGTTCGCTGTTCGCCTGCAAGCAGGCTCCTACAAGCTGGCACCCACAAGCTTTCTCTCAACTTTCACTTTCGGAGAATCACGACATGCGTCACACATTCCTGCGTCTTGCTGCGTTCACACTCGCTCTGTTGCTGCCGGTGGGCCTGCTGCAGGCCAACGAAGCGCTGCTCGCCACCTACGAGCGTCTGCTGCCTCTGGAAGGCGGCTCCAATTTCCGCGACATGGGCGGCTACCCCGCCGCAGACGGCAAGCGCGTGGTGCGCGGCAAGCTGTTCCGCTCCGGCGCACCCACCAGTCTGACCGAGAAGGACATGGCCTATCTGGATCAGTTCGGCTTCGCGGCCATTATCGACCTGCGCTCTTCCGAAGAGCTGGCGCTCTATCCGAATCACTGGGCGGCACAGTCGCCGCAGATTGATTACCAGAACGTGGAGTACAGCATCTTCGGGCTGGCCGGTTCCGCGGCCGCAGGCACGCCGCAGGCACTGGGTGAGGTGGTGCGCAGCATGGATGACACGTATCGCAATTTCCCGACCATGCTCAAGCCGCAGCTCACGCTGCTGTTCGACACGCTGCTGGCGGAGGACGCCCCGGTGCTGGTGAACTGCTCTGCCGGTCAGGACCGCACGGGCGTGGCGTCCGCTGTGGTGCTGACGCTGCTGGGTGTGGAGCGCGAGACGATCATCGAAGACTATCTGCTGTCCACGCAGTACCGTCGCCCCTCCGTGGAACGCGGTGATGTCGATCTGGCGCAAGCAGCGCAGACCAATGCCTTCGCGGCGATGATGCTGCAATACAGCAGCATGGAGGAAGAAGAGGCCGCCCCGTTGCTGATGCCCGATGGCACGCCGTATCTGCACTATGCGCTGGAGGAGATTGAGACCACCTGGGGCTCGGTGGAGGCCTACGCCGAACAGGAGCTGGGGGTGGACGCAGCCGATGTGGCGGCTCTGCGCGCCCGACTGCTGGAGTGATGAATCCGGGGTCAGAGACTCTTGCCTCTGACCCCGGTTTTCCCTTTCAGTAGTGCCGTGACTTGCCCGTCACGCTGGCGCTGTAGGCGGCGTCGCCCAGGCGCCGCACGGCCGCCCAGGTGCCCTTGTAATAGGGCAGCACGTTCTCGTCCACGGCCGTGGTGGCCAGGTCGCCCATGACGCCCTGACGGCCCATCGCCATCATGAACACCTGACCTTCGCGAATGCCCGGCTCGACGTGCGCCATGCCCTGGGTGCTGCCGTAGTCGTTGTACAGCTCCACGAGATCCCCACTGGCAATGCCCAGACGCGCGGCATCGGCCGTGCCGATCTCCACCAGGGTGGCCGGCCAGCGCCCCATGCGCGCGGGGTTGTGCTCGTCGTTGTACAGCGTCTGCCACAGCTCGTTGACGCGGCCGTTGTTCACCCAGAACGGGTACTTGTCCTTCTGCGCCTGCGCCAGCGGCAGCAGCCCGCTCCAGGGCGCCGGCTGGAAGCGCGCGCGGCCGTCCTCGGTGGCGAAGCGCTCGGTGTAGAGCACTTCCGTGCCCACCAGCTGACCGTTCTCCAGCCCCTGCACCGGCAGCTGCACGCCGTTGTTGCCCAGCGCGCGCAGCCGCTCGTAGGTCACCAGCTCGCTCTCGTTCTGGCGGAAGCCATCGTTGAAGGCATCTTCCTCGCTGGCCCAGTCGAAGCCGGCGAAGCGTGCCGCCATGGCCGCATTGCCGGCCTGCGTGTAGAGCGCCTGCAGCGCCTTGCCGATCTCGGCGGCGATCAGGCAGTCGGGCTTGGCGATGCCGGGCGGGTCCATGAATTTCTCGGACAGTCGCATGCGGCGTTCGCCGTTCATGGAGGTCAGATTCATCTCGCCCGGCACGGCGGCCGGCAGCATGAGATGGCCGATCTCGCCGATGGGCTTGGGGTAGAGGTCGATGGACGTCACGAACAGGCCGCCCTTCTGGGTGACGGCATCGAAGATGATGTCGATCAGCTCGGCGGTGCTGGCCCCGCGCGCCTGGTCGATGGCTTCGCGCACGATGGCCGCGCGCTTGGTCACCACGGCCCTGTACTGCTGCGCGTTCAGCGTGCTGCGGAAGGCGTCGCAGGCCCAGGCGGTGAGCATCCTGCCCTGGCCGGCAATGACGGCTTCATCGATGAAGGGGGCCGGTCGTCCGCCGGGGAAGGGCGGGCGCACATAGCCTTCCTGATGCCCGCCCATGCGCACCACGCCGGCGCCGCGTCGTCCGCCGACATTGCCGGTGGCCAGCACCAGGTCCACCAGCGCCGACTGGATGCGGTAATTGTCGTTGCCCCAGATGATGCCCTTCTCGTAGGCGTGCATGGCACGTGGGCGATGGCCGGAGGCCTTGGGTCGATAGGACCACTCGGCGGCCTGCCGCAGCTGCGCCACGGGCACGCCGGTGATGGCGCTGCACTCCTCCAGACTCAGGCGATTGGCCTGCACGGCGGCGTCGAAACCGGTAGTGCGGGCGGCGATGAACTCGCGGTCGATCCAGTCCTGCTCTACCACATAGGTCAACAGGCCGTTGAACAGCGCCGTGTCGGTGCCCGGGTTGATGGCCAGGTGCAGCACGTTCTCGCGGCCAGCGGCCTGCTCGGCCACGGCGATGCTGGCGGTGCGGCGCGGGTCGACAAAGATGATGCGGCCACGACCCACCGTTTCGCCCGGGAAGCGCGCCTGCTTCTTCGCCACGCTGTTGCCCTGCAGATTGGGCAGCCAGTGCACGAGGAAGTAATTCGTCTGGGTTTCGTAAGGGTTGTTGCCGATGGACCACAGCACATCGGCCAGCTCGGCGTCCTCGTAGCTGTTGTTCAGCTCGTTGATGCCCATGTCGCGGGTGGCATGGCACTCGGAGTTGTAGGCCGGGCGGTTGTGAATGCGCACCATGGAGGTGCCGAGCCCGGAGAAGATCAGCTTGCCCGTGGCCCAGGTGTTCTCGTAGCCGCCGCCGGCACCGCCGTGGTCGAACAGATTGAACAGCAGGGCGTCGGGGCCCTCGGCATCCAGAAGGCGTTGCGTGAGTCCGGCGTACAGCGCGATGGCTTCCTCCCAGCCGGCCGGCCGCCAGTTGGTGCCGCCATAGACCATGGGGGCGGTGAGTCGGCTGGCCGAGACGCCCTGCCCATTCGCGATCAGGCTGGCCATCATGCCGCCGCGGGTGGAGGCCTGACCCTGGTTCACCACGCAGTCCTTGTCCGGCACGATCATCACGTGCCAGTCCTGGCCTTCTTTATCACGCAGGTTGTTCACCATGGCGGGACTGAGGCAGGCGGCCAGCGGGGGCAGCGGGCGGGTGAAGTCCAGGCCCAGGGCGTTGTCGGCCGCGGCCGGGCCGCCTTCCTGCGGGCGTGGCCACTTGTAGGCCTTGTAGCCACAGCCGACGATGCAGAAATGGCAGGTCAGATTCGTGGTCTGCGCATCGACGGGGGGCAGGGGGATGCGATCGCTGAACTGGCTCATGCGGACACCTCCTGGGTCATGACATTGCTCTGGCGTCCATAGACCAGGCCGACCATGCCCACGGCGCGGATGCTGCCGTCATCGTCCAGTTCCAGCAGCACGCGGGGCAGGTCCTGGGTGGCTTGACCGATCACCTGCTGTCCGCCCATCTCCGGGTCGAACACGCTGAAGTGGCAGCCGCACTTGTAGCGGCGGGAACTGCTTTCATAACTGGTCGGGCAGCCCATGTGCGGACACAGGATGCTGTAGGCCACGATGTCCTGCTGCGGGCCGATGCCACCCGGGACGGCGTGCCCCAGACGCAGCAGCTGGCAGGCCGAGCCGGCGTCGGGATAGGCGAAGTCCAGGGGCTGGTTCACCACCAGCGCGTCCAGCCGGGCGATGGGCTGTACCGGGTAGGCCTGCCTGCCCGCGTCGGCGCTGCCGGGCATGGCATTCTGGGCAAAGGCGCCGGGGGTGGCGGCAGCGGCGGCACCGAGGCCGGTGAGCTTGAAGAAATTGCGGCGGCTGAGAGTCATGCAGGGGCTCCAGAGACTGAATACTGGGCGGCATTCTAGGCTGCAAGTGTGACAACACGCAAAAGGCGAGAACGGATTTGCCCCGATCCTGGTTTTGCCCCCGCGCTTGACTTCGGCATTTGCCTGTCTAAACTCGGCCGCAACAAGGGGAGTAGCTTTTCCGCCGCAGCGTCGTCATCACGGCAGCCTGACATTGAATCAGGCTTCCCGGTTCTGCGGGCAACGCCAGCGTTGCAAGCGAGACCTTGCCCATGGGCAAGGTGCATGCGCGCGATTCAAACGCAAGAGCCTTGACCCAATGGCTTCAGGCCCTTTTCGTTTACGGAGCGTTGTATGGAAACAGTTGGCAATGGTTGGATGTGGGCGATCTTCGCTCTCATCGTCACGGGTATGCTGCTGATCGACCTGCTGTTGGTTGGCGGCGGCAAGCAACATCGAGTGTCTCTAAAAGAGGCCGCAGGCTGGTCGCTGGCCTGGGTCAGTGTCTCCCTTGCCTTCGCTGCCGGGCTCTGGGTGTATCTGGACGGCACAGCGGGCCGCACCGTCGCCAACGTCAAGGTGGTGGAGTTCATCACCGGTTATCTCGTCGAGAAATCCCTCGCAGTCGACAACGTCTTCGTCTGGATGATGATCTTCGGCTACTTCTCCATCCCGCTGGAGCTGCAGCGGCGTGTGCTGCTGTACGGCATCCTGGGCGCCATCGTGCTGCGCACCATCATGATCTTTGCCGGCAGCTGGCTCATCACCGAATTCCACTGGCTGCTGTATGTGTTCGGCGTGTTCCTTGTGATCACCGGCCTGAAGATGATGTGGTTCTCCGACCATGATCCGGACCTCGGCAAGAATCCGTTCATCCGCTTCATTCGCTCCCATCACCCCATCACCGATCGTCTCGAGGGCGAACGCTTCTTCGTTCTGAAGGACGGTGTGCGCATGATGACGCCGCTGTTCCTGGCTCTGGTGCTGGTGGAGATCACCGACGTGATCTTCGCGGTGGACAGCATCCCGGCAGTCTTCGCCATCACCACCGACCCCTTCATCGTACTCACCTCCAACCTGTTCGCGATTCTCGGCCTGCGGGCCATGTACTTCCTGATGGCGGACATGGGCAATCGCTTCGAACTGCTCAAGTACGGTCTGGCGGTGATCCTGATGTTCATCGGCACCAAGATGCTGATCGTGGACTGGTACAAGATCCCTGTGCTCGTTTCCTTGAGCGTGGTGGCCACCATCCTGTTGATCTCCGTCTTCGCCAGTCTCTGGCACAGCAAGCGCAAGCTGCAGGGCTGAGCCTGATTGCCGCGCGGCGGGGCTGCAACGTATGATGCCTGTCATATGTTGCACCGAGCCCCGCCAAGCGATCTCCTGGAACTGCTGCCCGTCAGCATCCATCCCCACTGTGTCAGTCAGTTCTTCGTCCGTGGCACACGGCTGTTCGAAACCGGCCGCAAGCCCGAATACATGTACTTCGTCGAATCCGGCGAGGTCACCCTGGAGCGCTACAGCCTCGACGGCAACACCATCATCCTGCAGCGCACCCGCCACGGTTTCGTGAGCGAGGCCAGCCTGCAATCCCCCGCCTATCATTGCGATGCCGTGGCCGTCATCGACACTCTCGCCGTGCGCATTCCGCTGCGCGACCTGCGGCAGGTGCTGGCCAGCGACCCGGCCTTCTCCATGCGCTGGGTCAGCATGCTCAATCGCGAGATCATGCGCCTGCGCCGCCAGTGCGAGCGTCTCAGTCTTCTCACTGTGGAGGAGCGTCTGCTGCACCTGGTGGAAACCGAGGGCAATGACGCGTCCTATCCGCTGGGCTCCGGCCTCAAGTCCATCGCCCGTCAACTCGGGGTGACCCACGAAGCCCTCTACCGCTGCATCGCACGACTCGAGAAAGCCGGTCGTCTGCGCCGCGATGCTGACCGCTTGTTCCTGATCAAGGTCTGAATCCCGCCACGGTCGTGACTATGACGACGATAGCCAAATTGTGGTGGCCGCTGTCATGTCGTGCGGGGTATTCTCGGGCTTGCCTGAATCAACCACATCCCGACAGAAGAGGTGATCACGATGGAGAGCAACAAGCAGAACGGTGCCGGCAAGTGTCCGGTCATGCACGGAGGTGCAACCTCGTCCAGCGCCAGCATGGCCAATCAGGAATGGTGGCCCAATGCGCTCAACCTGGACATCCTGCATCAGCACGACACCAAGACGAACCCGCTGAAGGAAGTGAATTACCGCGAAGAGCTCAAGAAACTGGATGTCGCGGCCCTCAAGAAAGACCTGCATGCCCTGATGACGGACAGCCAGCCCTGGTGGCCTGCCGACTGGGGTCACTACGGCGGCCTGATGATCCGCATGGCCTGGCACGCGGCCGGCACCTATCGCATCGCCGATGGGCGTGGCGGCGCCGGCACCGGCAATCAGCGCTTCGCTCCCCTGAACTCCTGGCCTGACAACGTGAACCTGGACAAGGCGCGTCGTCTGCTGTGGCCGATCAAGAAGAAGTACGGCAACAAGATCAGCTGGGCCGACCTGCTGGTGCTGGCCGGCAATGCTGCCTACGAATCCATGGGGCTGAAGATGTATGGCTTCGCCTTCGGCCGTGAAGACATCTGGCACCCCGAGAAGGACATCTACTGGGGCTCCGAGAAGGAGTGGCTCGCCTCCACCCGCTATGACGGTGACAACCGCGAGACGCTGGAGAACCCCCTGGCCGCCGTGCAGATGGGCCTGATCTACGTGAACCCGGAAGGCGTCAACGGCGTGCCCGACCCGCTGAAGACGGCCCACGATGTGCGCCTGACTTTCGCCCGCATGGCCATGAACGATGAAGAGACGGTGGCGCTGGCTGCCGGCGGTCACACCGTGGGCAAGTGCCACGGCAATGGCAACCCGGCCAATCTCGGCCCGAACCCGGAAGGCGCCGACCTGCACGAGCAGGGCCTGGGCTGGATGAACAACACCAGCCGCGGCATCGGCCGCAACACCGTCTCCAGCGGGCTCGAAGGTGCCTGGACCACACATCCGACAAAATGGGACAACGGCTACTTCCACCTGCTGCTCAATTACGACTGGGAACTGAAGAAGAGCCCGGCCGGTGCGAATCAGTGGGAGCCCATCAACATCAAGGAGGAAGACAAGCCCGTCGATGTCGAGGACCCGAGCAAGCGCTACAACCCGATCATGACCGACGCCGACATGGCCATGAAGATGGACCCGGAGTACCGCAAGATCTCCGAGCGCTTCTACAAGGACCACGCCTATTTCTCGGACGTGTTCGCCCGCGCCTGGTTCAAGCTGACGCACCGCGACATGGGCCCGAAGGCCCGCTACTTCGGCCCGGAAGTGCCGGCGGAAGACTTGATCTGGCAGGACCCGGTACCGGCGGGCAACACCCGTTACGACGTGGGCAACGTCAAGGCGAAGATCGCCGCCAGCGGTCTGTCCATCGGCGAGCTGGTGGCCACCGCCTGGGACAGCGCCCGCACCTTCCGCAGCTCCGACATGCGCGGTGGAGCCAATGGCGCGCGCATCCGTCTGGCCCCGCAGAAGGACTGGGCCGGCAATGAGCCTGCGCGCCTGACCAGGGTGCTGGGCGTGCTGCAGCCAATTGCCGACGCTGCCGGGGCCAGCCTGGCCGACGTGATCGTGCTGGCCGGCAATGTGGGTGTCGAGAAGGCGGCGAAGGCTGCAGGCTTCGATGTCAGCGTGCCTTTCGCGCCGGGTCGTGGCGATGCGTCGCAGGCGCAGACCGATGTTGCCTCCTTTGCGCCGCTGGAGCCGATCCACGATGGCTACCGCAATTACCTGCAGAAGGACTATGCGGTGAGCGCCGAGGAACTGCTGCTGGATCGCACCCAGCTGATGGGGCTGACGGCACAGGAAATGACGGTCCTGATCGGCGGCATGCGCGTGCTGGGCACCAACCATGGCGGCAGCGCGCATGGTGTGTTGACCTCGCGCGTGGGCACGCTGAGCAATGACTTCTTCGTCCACCTCACCGACATGGCCTACACTTGGAAGCCCGCCGGCCGCAATCTCTACGAGATCCGCGAGCGCAGCAGTGGCGCCGTGAAGTGGACGGCCACGCGGGTGGATCTGGTGCTGGGTTCCAACTCGGTGCTGCGTGCCTATGCCGAGGTCTATGCTCAGGACGACAGCCGCGAGAAGTTCGTGAAGGACTTCGTGGCCGCCTGGACCAAGGTGATGAACGCCGATCGTTTCGATCTGGCCTGATGCAAGGGTTCAGAGGCGCTTGCCCTGGCAAGTGCCTCTGAACCCGGTCCCCTTCGTTTCATGATCTAAATCAAGAATTCTTCGAACACCTTCCCGCTTCCCGCCGGCTCTTGCCGGACTCTGATCTAAATCAATAAACGCCTTCCTCGTGTCTCTACACTGCAGTCCAAGGGCTACTTTCGGGTAGCACCGTTGCATAACCAACACCCAGTGAGAGTCAGGAGAGGATCATGAGAAAAACCAGAATTACAGGGTTGCTGCCGTTCGTTGCATTGCTGCCCGCGTTCGCCGGCGCTGCAGAGCCCGTCGCCCACGACATTACATACGCCCGTGAAGTCTCACGCATCATTCAGGACAACTGCCAGGGTTGCCACCAGCCCGGTCAGATAGGCCCCATGTCGCTGACCACCTATGAAGAAGTGCGTCCCTGGGCGCCGCTGATTGCGCAGAAAGTGGCGCAGCGCGAGATGCCCCCGTATCAGTACGATTCCCACGTCGGCGTGCAGGAACTGAAGGATGACTGGCGCATGGATCAGGCCGACATCGACACCATCGTGAAGTGGGTCGAGGAAGGTGCACAGCTCGGCAACATTGCCGATTTGCCCGAACCGGTCCAATACCCCGAGATTGGTCAGTGGCGTCTGGCAGAAGAGCTGGGCGAGCCGGACCACATCATCAAGTCTGCCGCCTGGGATGTGCCCGCTGCCGGTCAGGATCTGTGGTGGGAGCCTGAAGTCGACGCCAACATCACCGAATCACGCTGCATCAAGGCCGTTGAGACCCTGCCGTCCCGCGCCGCGCACGGTTCCACTCACCACGCCAACTCGCACTTCCTGGTGAAGAACGAAGCCGGCGAGTGGGTTGATGACATCCGTCTGTCCGAGTTCGCGTTCGGCAAGCTCGGCGAAAAAGTGCCGAAAGGCGCCTGCCGCAAGGTGCCGGTGGATTCCAAGGTGAAGTGGAGCATCCACTATTACCCCGATGGCAACTTCGTGGAAGACGATCAAGTGTCCGTGGGCATCTGGTACTACGACGAAGAAGATGACTTCAACGAAGCCGAAGCCTATCCCCAGGATCTGCGTCTGTACGCCCTGCAGGGTGGCGGCGATTATCTGATTCCGCCGCATGGCAAGCTGATGACCCAGGGCTTCCACTCATTTGACCATCCGGTTCGTATCGACAGCTTCCAGCCGCACCTGCACCTGCGCGGCGTGGCGATGTCCATCGAGTCCTTCGATCCGCGCACCGGCCGTCGTGAAATTCTGAGCCAGATCTCCAACTGGAACGCAGGCTGGAACCACAGCCACACGTATGAAGAAGGCTTCGAGCCCCTGTTGCCCGCCGGCGCCACGATCATCCTGACGTCCTGGTTCGACAACAGTGCCGCCAACCCCCGCAACCCTGACCCGGATCAGTGGGTAGGGGCAGGTCAGCGCACCACCGACGAGATGTCTCACGCCTGGATCGCGGTGACTCACCTCGACGAAGAAGGCTATCAGGAACTGCTTGCCGAGCGTCAGGCTCGTGACTCCAACTCAGTGGCTTCCATCGGAGAGTGAACATGAAAACTTCTGTCAAATTTGCCTCTGCAGCACTCGCTGTCGCCTTGACCGGCATCCTGATGGCTCCCGCCCAGGCACAACTGCCCGACCATCTGCGTGACTACGCACTGGCCGCGCAGCGCGACCAGGGTGATGTGATCGCCCCGATGTTCAACGGCTGGATCGCCAACGCAGATGGTTCCACCACGTTCATCTTCGGCTTCGCCAACAAGAACGCCGAAGAGATCGTCGACATCCCGCTGGGCCCGAACAACTTCATCGAGCCCAAGCAGTTCGACGGCGTGCAGCCCACGCACTTCCCCACCTACAGCCGTGGCGGTTTCGTGGGCCTGCAGGAGCGCGGAGTGTTCCAGGTGACCATTCCGCCGGAAATGAAAGGCACCGAGGTGGTGTGGACACTGAATCACGCCGGTCACACCTACGCCGTTCCCGGTCGCGCAGTGCACCCGGCCTATGAGATGAGCAGTGACCCGGCCGCCTACGGCTCGCTGAACCCGGCCATTCGCTTCGAGTCCAATGGTGCCGAAGCGACGGATCGCGGCAGTGTGTTCGGCCCTCGCGTCACTGCGTCCGTCGGCAAGCCTGTCACTCTGTCCGCGTTGATCCAGGATCGAGGTGAGCGCGAACAGTACGACCTGCCCGATGCCTACCCGCTGGGCACCGAGTGGATCATGCACCAGGGCCCGGGCGATGTGATGTTCGATGTCGCCAAGGTCACGGGTCGTGAGCGTGCCCGCGAAGGCGGCGAAAGTGGAGCCGCCGGTGGGGCCAACGGCTGGACTGAAGTCAGCACCAGTGCCACCTTCACAGCCCCCGGTGATTACGTGGTACGTCTGCGCGTCGACAACTTCGAAGCGCCGGACAGCCAGTTCGACAATCAGTGCTGCTGGTCCAACGCCTTCGTGCCGGTGACCGTGACGCCCTGATCTCCCGCAAGACCGCAGTACCGCATTACCATTACCGCAATCATTCACCGGGTCACGAGAGTGGCCCGGTTTTTTGCCCAATGAGTATCACGCGGTCATTCCTGGTAGCCCGACGCGCGCAGCGCGGCCTCAATGCCCGCAGCGACTTCGGTCGCGTAGTCCTTGCGCTGACCCTCGCCTTCAAACTGATCGTTCTTGTTGAGCAGCACGGCAAAGGAAACGCCAGACGGCAATTGCGTCACCACGGTGGCTGTTCCCGGCAACGCACCGTTGTGGCTCCCATACTTGCGTATTCCGCTGAGCGGAGTGCCATTCTCCGGTCCATCGATGCCGCGTGAGTCTGTGTCGATCCTGTAATGACCTGCAAATCGTGCCATGGTTCTTGAGGTGGTGATTACGGTAGCAGCAGCGAAGAAATTCTCAGCGTTAAGGGCTCCATTCCGGGCGGGGACCATGGTTCCAGGTGCAAACACACTGGGGTATTGCTTCGAAGTGACGTAGTTTGGCTCCCGCGGGTCTGCCTGAGAAAGCAATGATCGTGCACCTTTGAAGTCACTCGTTGCCACACCGAGCGGGCCCAGCACATTCTGGGTTACGAACTCTATATAGGGCATGCCGGAAGCGCGCTCGACGATCAGGCCGAGCAATACATAACCGAAATTGCTGTAGCGATCACCGGTTAGTGGCGTCGTGCCCGGCGTGAAGTCGAGATTGCCTTGCATCACAAATCGAATCAGTTGTTCCTGACTGGGAGGAGTGGCAATGCCAAGCACCGCCTGCACGATGAATTCGTGCTGCAGTACATCACAGGGATTACCGCTGGCGACTAGTGCAGCCCGCGTCGTAGCGTCAGCAGCTTGGAAAGCAACGCATGATGTCCCCGCGCGATCCCAGCCACCGCTGTGCCACAGAAGATGCGATATGGTGATCTGCTGGATGCGCGCGTCGCTGGCGGTTACCCAGTTGCTGTCGATCCAGCAATGAGCAGCAGCTGAGGGAGAGATGCCAGGTCCACAGAATACCCTGTCACTACTCTGGAGTTTGCCCTGTGCAATCAGGTTCTGCGCCGCAGCGGCTGTCACCGGTTTGACGATGCTGGCGGTGGTCAGCAAAGCATTCGATCGCAGCGGAATGCTGCGTGCGACATCCTGGTAGCCGTAAGCCGTTTCGTAGAGGACCTTGTCGTCTTTCATCAGGGTGAGCGTTGCAGCGCTTATCCCGTTCGCGGTCAGATACGGTCTCATGAAATCATCAATCCGTTGACCCAGCGCTGCGTCCTGCCGCACGAGCGTCGCGGCAATCAGATTGCTGGCGTTCAACTTCACCACGACATTGCGGTATATGCTGGAACCCACTGCCACCGAGCCAATGGTCAATTCGGCGCTTTCGCCGGCGAAGGTGTCGTAGCTGAGCAGCCCTTTGGCAGAGCCGACACTCACAACATCCTGCTCAAATATTCTGATCTGTACGTCCTGATAAAACTCATCACCGACCTGCACCAACGGGATAGACAGAATGCCTGTTGCAGGGTCAAAACGATCCATTGCCTGCGCACTGTGCGCTACAGGGAACAGGTTGATCAATAAACCAAGGCTTGCTGCTGGCAGGAATTTCGAGAAGGGCATGGAAGTCTCCGAATTTAAGTAAATCCCGACGTTATTGCAAAAGAAGTAATGGGCAATGGCGCGAGGGCGTGAGTTTTGCACAACTCGGGGAGAATTTCTAAGCATATTCAGGCGCATGCCTGTCACGCAATTGTCATTCAAATGTCTCTGAAAATTCATCCTGGCCTCGTCTAATACTTGGTATTTGCTTAACGGGCCTGCCACCGGCCAAGAGACCACATCATGTTCAAACGCACAATTGCGCGCCGTCAGTTCCTCGCCTGGGGTTCCGTCGGCTTTTCTGCCTTTCTTCTCAACGGGGTCAGGACGCCCCTGTTCGCGGCGGACACTCACACGCTGCCGCTGTTTGCCAACCCCGCAGCGCTGGGCGAGCTTAGCGAACCTGATGCCAACGGCCTGCGCCTGCTGCCGGGTATGCGTTCGCGCGTGATTGCGCGCTCCGGGCAGACGGTTGAAGGCTCCAGTTACCGCTGGCACCACTCGCCCGACGGCGGCGCCACCTTCGCCACGCCCGATGGCGGCTGGATCTATGTCTCCAACAGTGAAGTGAAGACCGAAGAGGGCGGCGGTGGCGTGGGCGCGGTGCGCTTCAATGCCGACGGCGAGGTCGTGAACGCCTATTCCATTCTGGCCAACACCAACAACAACTGCGCCGGCGGACAGACGCCGTGGCAGACCTGGCTTTCCTGCGAGGAAGTGGACCGCGGCCTGGTGTGGGAGTGCGACCCGTTCGGCGAGAAGGCCGGCGAGGCACGCCCGGCACTCGGCTTGTTCAAGCATGAAGCCGTGGCCGTCGACCCGGTGCATGGCCACCTGTACCTGACCGAGGACGAGCCCGAGGGCTGCCTCTACCGTTTCATCCCCGCCAATGGTCTGCCCGACTTGAGTGCCGGCACCCTGCAAGTGGCACAGCTCACGGCCGCCGCCGGCAAGCGTCAGGTGGTGTGGCATGACGTGCCGGACGCGTCAGCGGCCACCGTCCCCACCCGCGAGCAGGTGGAGGGCGCGGCGAAGTTCAGCGGCGGCGAGGGTATCGCCTGGGCCGATGGTCTCGTGTACTTCACCACCAAGGGCGACAACCGCGTGTGGCGGCTTGACACCCGCACGCAGCAGATCGATGTGCTCTACGACTTCATGAGTGCCACTACGCCCCATTTGCAGGGCGTGGACAACGTCACCATCACCGCGGCCGGCGACGTGCTGGTGGCCGAGGATGGCGGCGACATGCAGATCGTGCTGCTGGGCCCTGACGGCCTGGTGCTGCCCGTGGTGCAGGTGACCGGGCAGCCGAAGTCCGAGATCTGCGGGCCGGCCTTCGACCCGGCCTTCCAGCGGCTCTATTTCTCGTCGCAGACGGGGCCCAACGACAAGCCCGAGGGCGGCCTCATCTACGAGATCAGTTTCCACCAACCATAAGAAAACCTCCCACAGTCAAAAAGGTACCCCTATGAATCATTTCAGAAATCTGCTGCTGGGCGCGACGGTGCTCGGCGTGAGTGCCGGCGCGCAGGCGCAGTCCGGCAGCGAAGAGATCAACGAGATCACCGTGAGCGTACGACGCCCCATGGCCGAGAGCGTGGCCGCTGCCCTGGAAGTGCAGCGCAACTCCGACTCGCTGGTGAGCGTGCTGTCGGCCGATGCCATCGGTAATCTGCCCGACCAGAACATCGCCTTCGCGGTGGGACGTCTGCCGGGCGTGGGCATCGAGCGCGATCAGGGCCAGGCCCGTTACGTGAATCTGCGTGCCGCCCCGAACTACTGGACCACACTGTCCTTCGATGGTCTGAGCATCGTCAGCCCCGAAGGCCGCGCCTCGCGCTTCGACAACATCCCCTCGGCCATCGCCAAGCAGATCATTGTGCAGAAGGCCATCGTGCCCTCCATGGCAGGCAATACCGTGGCCGGCAATGTGGACATCATCACCCGCACCGGCTTTGACAATCCCAGTCAGAAGATCACCGGCAAGGTGGGCGTAGGCCGCGTGGACCTCGGGGGCGGCGACGAGCTGGACACCGCACTGACCTATTCCAATGTGCTGATGGATGGTCGCCTGGGTGTGCTGGCCCAGGGCTCCTACTACGAGCGCGAGATGGCCACGGACAACTGGGAGACCGACCCCTATCTGACCAACACCACGGCGCCGACCAAGCGCTTCGCCCGCGAGCACGAGAACAAGCACTACCGCCTGACGCGCGAGAACTACTCGGCCTCGCTGCGCTTCGACTACCGCCCGGATGACAACAACACCGTGTTTGCCAGCTCCATCTACACGATGTTCCATGACGACGAGCTGCGCGACAATTTCATCGTGCGTCTCGATCAGGGCACCGATGCCGCCGGCGCCAGCTATACCAGCGCAGGCTACATCAATGCCAACAACCCGGTGACCGGCACCGTCTACGGCGCGCGCATCAATGCCCGCATCGATTACCGTGACACGGAGGAATGGGCATTCACGAACACCTTCGGCGGCGAGCATGCCCTGGACGGATGGAATGTGTCCTGGCGCGTCAATCGCACCGAGACGGACGATGGCCGCAACACACCCGTGACGGCAGCCTTCCAGAGCCCGTCCAGTTTCGCGCTGCGCCCGACCATCGACTACGATTTCCGTGACGGCGACGAGAACACCATTCGCTTCTTCTCCACCACCGGCACCACCAGTGCCCGAGGCAAGGGGCCGCAGGTCACCAATATCGAGGACTTCCAGTTCCCGATCCAGAGCATCGGCCAGCTGGAAGGCGGCGACAGCACCCTGGCAGACACCTTCAAGCTGGACCTGGATCACGACATGGAGCTCATGGGGCGCCCCACGCTGCTGGAGCTGGGTGGGCTTTACACCGAACGCACCAAGGAATCCGAAGAGACGCTGTACCAGCGCAACTTCAGCGGCACCGGCATCCCGACCTGGGCCACCTTCGCCAGTGATCAGCGTTACCTCGGCGGCCAGGACCTGAACTACCGCTTCCGCTACACCAATGCGTCCTTCACGCGCAATTACATGGACGAGCAGATCCGCTCCGGTGCCGCGACGCTGCAGGACACCCGCGGCAACTACTGGAAGGTGACGGAAGAGATCACGGCGCTCTACGCCATGGCCACCACCGACTTCGACTGGGGCAATCTGGTGTACGGCGCCCGTGTGGAGCAGATCGACAACACCGGGCAGGCCTATGTGAGCTTCCCCGCCGTCGGCACCACGGCCGCCCAGACCAGTCTGGTGAAGGTGAGCCGGGGCGATACCATGGTCTACCCGAGTGCCCACCTGAACTGGAATGTCAGCGAGACGCTGAAGGCGCGCTTCGGGGTGACCACCTCCGCCTCGCGTCCGGACTTCGACGATCTGCGCCCGAACTTCAGCATCAATGACGCGACCCAGACCATCTCCGGCGGCAACCCCGATGCGAAGCCGGAAGAGCAGACCGGCCTGGATGCCTATCTGGAGTGGTACATGGCGTCAGGTGACTTCGTCTCGGCCGGCGTGTTCTACAAGAGCCTGCAGGACGTGCTGGTGAATCAGGCCAATGTGTTCGGTCTCGACACCCTGGACGTGGCCGGCATCGACCGCTCCGGCTACACGCAGACCGCCATCGGCAATGCCGGGGAAGGCCATCTGCAGGGCATCGAGTTCGCCTACGTGGCCACTGCCGAGCGTCTGGCGCGCAGCATGGGCCTGCCGGAGTGGATGGAAGGCTTTGGCGTGAACCTGTCGGCCACCTTCTCCGAGTCGGAAGTGGATCTGGCGGCCGTCAATGGCGTGCCCGGTCGCAGCGTCAATCTGCCGGGCACTTCCGACGAGGTCTACAACGTGCAGGCCACCTACGAGAAGTACGGCCTGACCGTGCGTCTGGCCTATCAGTACCGCACGCCCTGGGGCCAGTCCATCGGCGATTACCGTGTCATCAACGGCGGCCTTTACCCGAGCGGCAACGGCGACATCTTCTGGGATGCCGATGATGAACTGGACTTCTCGGTGCGCTATCAGGTGAACGAGGCGCTGGAGGTGTTCTTCGATGCCGTGAACCTCACGGACACCGAAGCCCGTCGCTACGGCGATGACACGCACTTCCCCATCGAGGTGGAACGCTTCGGCCCCCGCTACATCGGCGGTCTGCGCTTCAACTTCTGATCTGTCCGACGTGCCCCGGCGTAAGCCGGGGCATGACTTCTTCACGCGCCTTCAAGGGCAACAAGCAATCCCTGCCCAGCAAACCCTGCGCCCGCTGTGGTCGCCCCATGAGCTGGCGCAAGGCCTGGGCACGCTGCTGGGATGAGGTGCGCTATTGCTCCGAGCGCTGCCGGCGCACCGCCTCGCCATTGCAGGCCCCAGGGCCTTGGCCCACCGGAGCAGGACGCCCATGAAGCCTGTGCGCCATCTCGTGCTGATCCTGGGCGATCAGCTCGACGCCAATGCCTCGGCGCTGCAGGGCTTCGACCCGCAGCAGGACCTGGTGTGGATGGCCGAAGTGGCCGAGGAATCCACCCATGTCTGGTCCTCGAAACAACGCACCACCGTCTTTCTCAGTGCCATGCGGCACTTCGCGCAGCAGCTGCGCGAACGCGGCCTGCCGCTGCACTACACCGTGCTCGACGATCCGGCCAACACCGGCACGCTGGCCGGCGAACTGAGCCGCAGCCTGCAGCAGCATCAGCCTGCCGCGCTGCTCATGACCGCCCCCGGCGACTGGCGCGTGCTGCAGGCCCTGCGCGGCGTGGCGACTGCCCACGACCTGCCGCTGGAGATCCGCGACGACACCCATTTCTTCAGCAACGTGCGTGACTTCGCCCGCCATGCCCAGGGCCGCAAGCAGCTGCGGCTGGAGTATTTCTACCGCGAGCTGCGCCAGCGCACCGGCATCCTGATGCAGGACGGCAAGCCGGTGGGCGGGCAATGGAATTTCGACGAGCAGAACCGTGGCAGCTTCGGCAAAGCCGGGCCAGGGGTGCTGCCGGCGCCCGCGCGCTTCGCCCCCGATGCCATGACCCGCGAGGTCATCGCGCTGGTGCAGACCCGCTTCGCCGCGCATCCGGGCAGCGTCGACAGCTTCGGCTGGCCCGTCACGCGAGAGCAGGCCCTGCTGGCACTCGAGGCCTTCATCGCCGAACGACTGCCCCGCTTCGGGCAGTACCAGGACGCGCTGTGGGAAGGGGAGGTCTGGCTCTATCACTCCCACCTTTCCTGCGCGCTCAACCTCAAGCTGCTGAACCCGCGGGAAGTGTGCAGCGCGGCCGAGTCCGCGTGGCGCTCCGGCCATGCCCCGCTGGCTGCGGTGGAGGGTTTCATTCGGCAGATCCTGGGCTGGCGCGAGTATGTGCGCGGCATCTACTGGACGCAGATGCCCTCTTATCTGGAACGCAATGCCATGAATGCCACCGCGCCGCTGCCGGATTTCTACTGGACGGGGGACACCGACATGGCCTGTCTGCGCGATGCCATCACGCTGACGCTGGAGCACGGCTATGCGCATCATATCCAGCGTCTCATGGTCACCGGGCTCTATGCCTTGCTGACAGGCGTGGACCCGAAGCAGTTGCACGAATGGTATCTGGCCGTCTACGTGGACGCCGTGGAGTGGGTGGAACTGCCCAACACGCTCGGCATGAGCCAGTACGCCGATGGCGGCGTGATGGCGAGCAAGCCCTACATCGCCACCGGCAAGTACATCGCCCGCATGAGCAACCACTGCCGGGGCTGTCGCTACGATCCTGACAAGGCGAGCGGTCCGGATGCGTGTCCGTTCACGGTGCATTACTGGGACTATCTGCGCCGCCACGAAGCGGTGCTGAAGCAGAATCCGCGCATGGCGCTGCAGGTGAGGAATCTGCAGCGCCGATCGGTGCAAGGGCTAGTGGAATCTGGTTCGGAATAGTGGCTTCGAGCGGTCGCGAGGGGCGGCAGTGCCGTTCTGCGGCTGACCGGCACCCCTCCCGGGTGCCCTCATTTCACCGGGAGCCGCGGTCTCCCGGCTCACTCGGTGCCGGTCTCTTACGCCGCTGAACGGCACCGCCGCCCCCCGCAACCTCGTGAGTTGCCAGCGAACTGCCGTGACCGTGTTCGGTTTGCCGTGTAGTACTCGAACCCTGCTGCCGATTCTGTGAGTAAGTGACCCCGACCCCGACCCCGACCCCGAACTGTGCGCCGACCTTGGCCTCCCCCCGGACACAGCCCGCCCGTCCTCCCGCCTAATCGCTGGCAGGGAGTCAGGCCCTGGGGCGTCGTCTGCGCGTTCAGCGGCATAAAAGAGCCGCACCGAGTGAGCCGGGAGACCGAGGCTCCCGGCGATGCGAGGGCACCCAGGATGGGTGCGGCTCAGCCGCAGAACGCGCGGACGGCGCCCCGGGGCCGGGCCCCAGCCGCATCACGCGCGAACCACTAAGCGGGCTGGTTCGCCCCCACCACCGGCATGGATCGAAACTCCGGCTTGGCCAGCAGGAACTGGGCGGTGTGGATCACTCGTTCCAGGAAGCCGCCCTCGCAGTAGCACAGGTAATAGCGCCACATGCGGATGAAGGTCTCGTTGAAGCCGAGCTGACGCACCTGGGGCAGGGCGGCGTGGAAGTTGTCGCGCCAGGCGTGCAGCGTGCGGGCGTAGTCCAGCGTGATGTCTTCAAGGCCGATCATCTGCATGTC
>JACCDP010483512.1_pt1 | contig 19514 bp, 27 predicted proteins | sample 7445841 | NCBI WGS metagenome assembly JACCDP01 (sample SAMN15323441, study PRJNA562643) | freshwater metagenome | isolation source: river surface water | place: USA:Blue River Watershed | collected 2017-08-17
GGCCCCATCATGTTGCGGGACACGTCATACGCCGCAGCAAGGTTGCGCCGACCGGCTTCCTGAACCCACTCAGGAATTTCGGTCTTGTTCACTACCGTTTGAGTTCCGCCACCGCCAGACATAGCCTAATCCCTCAGTTGAGGTCGAAACTGTGAACGACCCATCGTTTCTTCCAACCGGGGGTCGCAACTTTCTGCCACCCCAATCTACCACCACCAGCCACAAAGTCACAGTTCTGGTCGCGCCCAAACTGGATGACCTGCGGTTCCAATTCCTTCAGTGCAGACAACCGACCCGCGACCAAGAAGATCGACAGATACCGTTTGCGTGGAGCCTGCTTGATCTCCGTAATGCACACAGACCCGTCATTGAAGAATATCTGCATCTCACCTTCAGCTAGAGCCTTGGCGACATCTTCAAACGTATGCGTCCCAAGACCATGCTCTAGTGCTTTTTGAACCCTATGGATCAGCCAGTCGTGCATCAGTAGTTCGGCGCTCCGGTCTGACCCAGCGGCACAGACGTGGTGACAAGGTTGCCGCCCGTATCGACAGTTACCTTCCAAACCGCCCCATCGGCGTCTTGCAGCAGCACCGAGTCAACCGCTTCCTGCCGTGTCACACAGACGCCGAGGATGCGGTCCAGAGCCGCGAACGCCCGCGTAAAATAGCCGCTTTCATAGCCAGAAGGTGCAGGAGGTAGGTTCGCTCTCATCGGCCACCATTCGGAACGAGGTCAACCCGCATTTCACCAATGCTCCACTCTGCATCCTGCGTTGACGTGATCTTGAAACGCATCTCACGGCCAGAAGCCCTCATGTCCGTATAGCCATCAGAGCGAGGCGAAAACGGTCCAAATGTGGACTCAGCACCCTCTGGCGTGAAAGACGTAAACACAGTGACAGAAGTGCTGTCGTAGCCGTATCCGCTGTCCGTGATTGCCTGCCGAACCATCGTGATCCGGTTTCCGTTTTGGATGTTCATGGTGCCGGTTTCAGCATATCGTTGGTTCGTCAGCGGTATGCCCGCACTCGTCCAGCCGTTTTCCTGATAGTAAACCTCGTTGGAACTGTCAGCCGCCACGGGATAGTCGAGGACGCCAGCGGGGCAAGCAGCCGTGCGGTCCATCTCACCAATAGACCACCAGCCCTCTGCATACGAGTAAACGACATACTGGTCGGGCGTATCGCTGCCAACGGACGGATACCAGAACCAGACCTCATTAAAGACGCCGTTCTCGGAGCCGTGCGTAAAACGCATACCCGCGATGGGGTCGATGCCGTCAAAGACATAAGCACCAACATCGCACGGCAGAGGCTTAACGACGCCGCCGTCGTAAATCCAAAAGCCCTCTTTTCCCATCCAGACGCAGCGACCGGCAAACGTGGCGAATGATCTGGGAGCCATCAGGCCGCAGCCGTAGCCGATCCGCTCGATGGCGTAGATGTACGGCAGGCCGATGTACCGCATCAACCACGCCTCATCGTCCGTCCAGATCAGCGTGCCTTCGCGAACAGTGACAGCCATGATGACCTTCGACTGGCTGTCGATGTCGAGATAACCAGCCGTGGTCGCAGGGTCAGCAAAGTTCCATTGCGTGTAATCTTCACGCGATGACCATGCGATCCGGCGAGGGTTTCCATCAGCTCCCCAGCAAACAGCATGGCGCTCTGGCGTCACGAGGATACCAGCATTGTTGGTTGGAACTTCGGGAGCCGTTGCCGTGCCACCTGTTCCAGTCTGGTTAGTGCCAGAGTCAGCAACCGTAAATGTGTCGTTTGTCGGCGTCGTTGCAATGACCCATGTGTCGTTGAACGATGTTTCAGTGTTCCCGGCGACAATGACAGTTTGCCCCGGCGCGAACCCGTGATGCCCATCCGTTGTGAATGTGATGACGTTGGAGACGCGAGCAGCCGATACGATGTCGATCACATCAATCGGATGCGCTTCTGTTTCGCCCTCGGCCCAATGCAGTATTCGCCCGTCGCTAGACGAAACAGCGAGCAGGTCTTCGCCCCAGTTATCCATTGTCCACGCAAACTGCGGCACATAGAACGGGTTTACGGGACGAGGATCAATCGGGTCGGTGTCGTCGCCATACAGCAGCGAGCCGTAGTTCCAAGCGCCATATCCGCCCGTGTCACCGCTGGCTGGCGGGACATATCCAGTCGGCGTCACGTCAGTGAAATTGTCGCTCTCAAGGATGTAAAGATTGTCTTCGCAGCCGACAGCCGCGTATCTCTGACCATCGTTTGTCTGCCACGCAAAGATCGTGCGAGCCGTGCTGGCAAGAGGCGTCGATGTGATACGCTGCCACCCGCCAACAGGAAGCAGTTTGCCGCCACGCCACCGTATCAGGTTGGCGTCCCAGAACCGGCCTTTTGTCTGAAGCGGCGTGGCGAGTTTAACGACACCCGGCGGCAGTGTAATCGGTACGAGAGCCATTACTTACCTCGACAATACCCGTCTCGACGAGCGTTGTTTATCTTGACCTCAGTGATCGTCTGCGGCGTATCCTTTGACGACCACGATATATCGCGCCACACGGCGCACGCGCTGTCAGTCCCTCCGATGCCCGTCATTTTCGAGCAGCCGGTCAGGACCAACAGCGGCAGCATCACCAGCAGCAATCGCATCTTGCGTCCTCTTTAATGCATCAGACGTTGCACGAGCTTTCTCAGCATTAACAGCGTCTTCTCTGATCTTAACATATATGCCGCCAGAGACAGTCAGAAGCAGGGCGGCGCCCAGAACATACTTAGTAATCGGACTGACGAGCAGGCCAATCATGCGCCCTCCTCATCCAAGCGTTGTTTGCGCCAGTACCAGATAGCAGCCGCTATGCCGACGATCACGAGGCAAAGCAGCAGCGTTGAGTTGATTGAACTGACAGCCTCGCCGCCGCTTTTCACAAGGTCGATCACCTCGCTTGCTGCGGCAATCGTCCCAAGGCCGCCCGCAGCGACCGCTGCATTAGCTTCCTTGGACTGCGTGATCTTCTTGGAGGGCTTCGGCTTGTCTGGCGTCAGGCGGCTCTCGTTAGGACTTGCTGGCTGCGAAGTATCCAGTCCACGCCACATCTTCGCCTCCGCACGCCGCCTGCGGACGAGGCCAGCAACCTCTTTACCGCCAGCGCGTGTCCATTTCATCAGTTCGGCTGGAACCGCATCGTACTGCCCTGCGTTCAGTTTCCGCAGAAGGGTTGATTTCTGCAAAGCTCCAAGGCCGCAGTTGAACGCGAAAGATACAAGCGCGTCGAACTGGTTTTGCGTCAGTGGCACATCAACGAGCCGCTCGACGCCAAGCTCAAAGGCAGCGAGATCACGAGCAAGAATAGCAGAGCTTTCATTGGCTGTTATCGTCATCCCTTCATGCACGCGAGGAGGACCTGCCTCTGACGTGTGACCAACACCAATCGTCCAAACGCCAGCTGGACAGAGATAGGCTTTCAGCCTCTGCCCCTCAAAAGCAACAATGTGCTTTATGCCAGCGTCAGACGTTTTCATTGTTCAGTATCTGTCTCTGACTTCGGTTTTTTACCGATCCACCCACGGACAGTATCCGTCTCGTAAATACGGATGCCGGTCCAAACGATTGTGAAAAGTGCAGCTATAGATGGAAGCACGTTCGTCAGTGTCCCTACGACTGTGACGACCGACAAGCCGTCCATGACTGTTTTGAAGGCTTCGTCTTGTGGCGATGACACGCTTCCCTCCTAGAACAAGGCGAAGAAGTTAGATGAACCTGCTTCATATATTACGATGATCGCACCAGCCGCGCCAGAACCAGCGTTACCTACGGTCTTACTTGATCCAGCGTTCCCTGCGCCACCGCCGCCATAGAGGCCACCCGCTCCGCTGACGCCAGTGTTACCGTCTCCCGATCCGCCTGATCCACCGCCGCCTCCACCAAACCCGGCAGTGCCGCCAGCCGTCACCGTGTATTGCGCGCCAGCACCGCCCGCGCCGCCTGCAAGCGTGTTCGTGTTGGTTGTTACAGTACCGCCCGCGCCGCCGCCGCCCGATCCATTTGAGCCAGCGCCGCCTGCGGCGGGGGTCGCCCCAGACGCCCCGCCAGCACCGCCCGCCGTTGCTGACGTTCCCTCGCCGCCATCTCCGCCGTCGCTAGGCTGCGCCGTGTCGGACGCAACACCGGCCTGCGTTACGCCGCCTCCACCACCACCACCCGTTCCAATGGTATTGCCTGCTTGCGCGCCTGCGAATCCGTTGCTGCTGTTGGTGGCTGACGATCCGCCGCCTGATCCACCTCGCCTTTCGCCCGTCCTTCCGTCTGCCCCAGCGCCGCCCGAAAACTTCGTCGTCCCGTACCCAGAAGCCGCCGCACCGCCTGCACCACCGACGCCCACTGTGTTGCTGGTGCTAGACAATCCGCCGCCGCCGCCCTTGGCGAGGATGCCTTCAGCGTTTGAAGTCGGAACGGTCTGACCCGCGCCAATAGTGTCTGTCCTGATCCACGTATCGCCGCCTGATGCCCCCGCAGAGTTGCTTGCAGTCGCACCAGCACCGCCTGCGCCAATCGAGATCGTGTAGGTTGTGTTGGCAAGAAGATAGACGTTACTCGTCAGAGACACGCCACCGCCACCACCTGCGCCGCCCGAACGTTGGTTGCTTTTTGCGCCGCCTCCTCCACCACCAACGCAGATGATAGTGTTGTTAAGCGGGTTGAAATCAACCGGCGTTGTGAACGTCGATCCTGACGTGAGGACGAGAACTTTCTGCACCATTGCTTACGCCTCTTGCGCCAGAGCAATGATCTCCCAACGTGCGCTCGTGCTGTTGTAGATCGCACCAATATAGAGCGTTTTGTTGGCGACGGTCGCGTAAGTGTAGTCAGAGCCGCTGACCGTAAGCGCAATGCCAATCGGCTTGAAGCCCTTCGACACGCCGCCCGTAAACGTGATGACGCGCGAGGTACCGTTGTCTGTGATGCGGAAAACAACCTTCTGGCCGTTGGTGGGCGTCCCAGCGTCGGCGCTAAGTGTCACAGCAGCAGCCTGCGCCGTCAGTTCCAGCTGGTCGTAGCTGTCGCTGTTCCAAGCCCACGGAGACGCTTCTGATGCCGCCGTGTCAATACGTGGCGTGATGCGCTTGTTGGTGAGCGTGTCCGTGGTCGTGCGCGCCACAAGAGTGTCGGTGGCCGCAGGAAGGGTCAGCACACCGCTCGCAACAGCCGCTGCCACGATTGTGGTATCGCCAGAGGTCGAGCCGTCAAACTTCGCGCCCGTGTCGCCAATCATAGGCAACGTGAGCGTCTTGTTAGTCATCGTCTGTGTGCTGTCGGTATCCACCATCGTCTTACGGCCAGCACCAGTGCCAACCGTCAGAAGATCGTCGTTGCTATCCCACACCACCGAACCATCAGCCGTCTGTGCCGGGGTTGCCGATGTAGGAATAAGCAAAGCGCCGCTCGTCATGCTGGCCGTACCAGCAACCGTCAGTGTCTTTGTTGCGCCGACATTAAGACCAACCGACGTTCCGTTGCCCGCCGCAGCAAACACCGCGTCAATCAGGTCCATGTCAGAATTTAATTTCCCACCCCACGTATCTTTCGATGCGCCAACTTCGGGCTTCGTGAGATTAAGGTTAGCTGTGAATGAGTCGGCCACCGTCTAACTCCTAGTTTTCTGTCCACGTTTGCGATGGCGTCGTCTGATCCACCCAAACCTGGGCCGGATCGACCTGCTGCGTCCAAGTGTCCGCAACAACGTCCTGAACGCCCCATCCCAGCCGCTTACCCGTCGCCAAGACAATCGAGGTTCCAGAGGCCGCACCAATCGCCGCAAAATTAGATGCGCCGATGCCTGCGACTATAGCATACCCATCAGCCGAGAACGCACCCGAAAACGTCGATGCGCCAACACCTGACACAATCGCTTCAGCCGACGCGTCACCAACCGCAGAGACGAGTATCAGCGCCGCACCAACCGCATCAGCCGTGGCCGTACCAGTTGCACTGGCATCAGCAGCAAAGGTCGAGCGCCCGATACCAGATGCAGTCGAGGTGCCATCCGCAGAGGCGACAGAGGAAAAGATACCGACACCGACGCCAGTGACAGACGCTACGCCTGCCGACGACCCTGCGCTTGCTGCCGTGGACTCGCCAACCGCCGAAGCTGTCCCCGTCCCATCCGCAGAGCCAACGGCAGATGCAACAGATATGCTTTCTCCAACAGCAGTTGCATCGCCCGTGCCTGTGGCAGACCCGACAGCCGCGAAACGAGCCGCACCAACACCTGTGGCGTCACCCGTCCCGGTAGCTGATCCAGCACCGGAGTTGATGACGTTTGCTTCTTCGTAGATGACGATAATCGCGCCTTGCGCGCCATTGCCGCCGTTGCCTGTGGTATCTCCGGTCCCCGTAGGAGCGCCGCCGCCACCACCACCACCGCCGCCATAAAGGCCACCAGCGCCACCAACACCGCCGGTCTGGACAGATGTTGTCGCGTTGTTCGTTGCACCGCCACCACCACCGCCGCCGCCGAAACCAGCCGTACCGCCAGCCGTTATGCTGTACTCGACACCAGCGCCGCCTGCTGCGCCCGCGCCGCCAGTGACAGTGCCGCCTCCGCCGCCTCCGCCGCCACCGCCGTTGGTGCCAGCGGTTCCTGCATTTCCAGATGATCCGCCAGCGCCACCTGCCGCCCCGGTATAAGTTAAGCCGCCTGCGCCGCCCGTTGTCGTTGAGTTTGCGTTACCAGCGCCGCCAGTACCACCACCGCCTGCGCCGCCAGTGTTTGACGCAGCCGTTCCGTCTCCGCCAAAATTACCTGCCGCATCATAATCCGCCGCGCTTCCGCCGCCCGCGCCTCCGCGAATACTGCCGCTCGTCCCCTGCGAGATGCCGCCGTCGCCACCATTTCGTAGAATAGATCCATAAGAGGCTACGCCGCCGTCTGCGCGATCTTGCGGGCTTTGTGTTCCAGCAGTACCCGCTCCACCAGCGCCGCCGCCTGCAAGTATGCCCTGAGCCGTGCTTGTCGGCGCACTTTGCCCGCTACCAGTTACGTTGGTCCGTATCCACGTTGAAGTACCACTGGCTCCAGCAGTATTCGTTGTGGTTGAACCATTGCCTCCGCCGCCGATTTGGATTGTATAGGTCGCACCGGGAGTGAGTGCGACATTCGTTGACGCAGCAACAGCACCACCGCCACCGCCACCAGCAGGGTCTGACGAGATGTTGGGGCGACCGCCGCCACCGCCACCGCCAATACAAATAATGATTGAGCCCGATGTCGAGTAATCAGACGGGACAACCCAAGTCGTGCCGCTCGTAATAAGGACGCGCTTTGTCGCCATTATTCGAGCCCTTCAGGCAGAACCTCTACAGGCGCAGGAGGAACAAAGTCTCCAATCTTGGGGTCGTAAATCCAGCCAATGTCGCAGGCTAGATTATCTACATCAACAAGGAAGGTTCCAGCATACGGCACGTCAGAAGACGCGTCGGCAATGATGATGCCGACGACAACATTGTCATCAATGCCGACGACTGCCGCCCTCACAGGATTATTCTTCCGTGATGGTCGAGGCAGTCGTGAGACGCGGGGTCACGCCAGAGGAAACCGAAATATTCGGCGTTACCGTACCGCTGTAATACAGGACACCTGTGCCTGAAGATGCAGAGCCAACGCCAAAGTGCGTGATGGTCGCTGTGCCGCCCGTGCAAGCCGGGAAGTCAATGTTAGCCACCGGAGACACGCTGTTCGACGTGACGGTCCAACCGCCAGAGGTGCGAGCCACAGCCACGCGCGCATAAGACGTGTAGGTGGTCTCGTTGGTGGACTGGTTGCCTGCCTCGCCGGGATCAGACGTGTGCAGCGATACATACAGGTTCGTGAGAGGAGACGAAGCGGCGTTGTCTGCAAGGTTGGCGATGGCCGTCGCGTTGAAGATCAGCTCAAGCAGGTCGTTTTCAAAGGCGTTAGACTTGGACATCGAAAGTGCTCCTAGTAGTTCACGCGGGTTCTTGCGAGCAAAGGCGAGCCGCTGTGCAGTGACTTCTGCGCTTCAAGGTTCAACGCCTCGACGCGCTGAAGATAGATCGTGCTGAACGTCGGCAACCTCTGGTCATCCATCAAAAACGGTGCGGCATGGGACAGTGCGCCGTAGAGATAAACGTCTGGCGCTTTTGCCAACAGCCAGTTTGTCGAGTTAGTCGACAAAGCAGGGAGCTTGGAATAATAGACCATCTCGATTTCGAGGCTGTCCGCAGGAGCCGGGATCAACTCTATCGCCCCGTCCATCAGCGAATAGTTATGAACGTCCGTGTAAACCTGTGCGCTGTTCAGCCGGTCGGCCTCGTCCAACGTCACGTACCGCAGTGGACTTTTGCCGCCAACGATCTGAAGATTGATGGCCTCAATCCAGTCTGACGGCAGTTCGACGTACTCCTCGTCGCTTTCAGCCGTCGCTCTCTTAATCATCTCACGACACCGCAGCCGGTTATTCAGGTCTGCCTCGGCAAACTGAATGAACATCGGTATCTGAGACGTCAAATCCTGACGGTTCAGATAGTCCGCGATGGCCGACTGGAGCGTCGTGTAGTTTGTAATCATCAGCTCTTGATCCAGTGCGTCCGAAACGGCGCGGCTTCCTCAGAGGCCAGCCATTTCCGCAGTTCCGTTCTGTCGCCAAGAATACCGCGTTTCCGTAGATCAAGATACACCATCATCGGCAGTGACGCGACCTTCACCATTCCGTCAGGAACCTTTTCGGTTCTGCTGATGGCGTCACGTTCCGCCTTCGCCATCTCGGCAATCGGATCGACGGCGTATTCTGTTTCCAGAACCAACTTGTTGTCGGTGGTGAAGTGCATCTTCTGCAACGTGCCTGTCAGGCTGTCGTAGGAGATGGTTTCCGATGTGTTTTGTTTGATGTCGTAGTCAGCCATAGTTCCCCCGAAGAAGGAGGAGCCGGGTTTCCCCGGCTCCCTTTGTCATCACGACGGGATGAGGTTCGCGATAACCGCGTGAGCCTTTTCCGACTTGATGCGGAGGCCGTATTCCACGACCATTTCCGCCTTCGTCGAGTCGCCGGTAACAGCGAGGTCGAAGGTCTGGAACGGACGCAGGTACGACACGGACGCATACTCGGGGTCCAGCACGAAGGCGAAGTTGCCGGGGCTGAAGCGGTTCGGAACGATGGAAACCTCGCCAAAGTCGCCGAGATAGATGTCGGCGGTGGCGATGATCTTCATCGGCTGCGCGGAGGTGTAGTTCATGCGCTGCTGGGCGAGGCCAGAGAACGCAGACGCCACCGTCTTGTTGTAGGCGTTCACCATGAACACCTTCGGGTCGCCGCCCTGCTCCCAGACCTGCTGGATAGCGGTCTTGAGCATGGTTTCGGTCAGCGCCACGTCCGTCGAGGTCGAAAGACCCGTCCACGCGGTCGAGGGATAACCGTTGCCGCCAGCGCCAGACATCGAGGAGACGGTCGCGCCGTTCGCCTGCGAGTTGGTGATGAGCCACGTCGGCAGACCAGCGGTCTTGCGAGCCGTCGAGGTGGAGTTGCCAGCCACGCCAGCTTGGTTGCTGGTGAGGATAGCCTCCATGTCGCGCTTCAGTTCCTTGGCAGCCTTGGCCTTCTGATAGGCCATCTGCGAGGTCATGCCAGCGTTATTCACCTTGTTATCGGTGTTCGACACGGAGATGACCTTGCGGCTGATCTGCGTGTAGTTGGCGACACGCACAGTCGGCGTGAACTCAGCGTTGCCAGCGTCCGCGCCTTCGATGGCGGCGTTCGTCGTGTCGGCAGAAGCCAGCACGTCCGTCTGCCACTCGAAATACGTGTTTTCGCAGGTGTCTTTGCCAATGTTGCTGATAAATGGCGTGTCCGTTGGGGAGATGTCATATATGACATTGCTCAAATCTTCCCGAATTGAGTTCGGGCCGTCGTAGGTCGTTACTTTGCTAAGGCTAGGCATGTTACTTTCTCCGAGAGTCTAGAAGACTAAAGTACGCAGCCGCGTCGTTGACGTGGCCTGTTGCTTTGAGACGCTGTTGCACTCGCTGCATTTCGTTACCGCGCACAGGATTTGATGCTGAACCCCCACGCATCGGTCGCGGTCCTTCCTGCTTCACAGGCTTCGGACGGTTCGACTTCAGTTCGTCATACCTGCGAGCTTTTTCGAGGATGACGACGTATCGCGGGTCGTAAACTTCCCCCAATTCTCGGTCGGTGAACCCTTGCGTCTCACCATATGACCTGAGCTTCTTGACGGAAGCCTGCATCTTGTCTGGGTCAGACCAATCCGTGAAGGTCGAAGCAAGAAACTTCTTCCCTTCCTCAAGGAGATACTGTTTCGCCTGCATCTCCTGTTCCGCCTGAACCATCTGGAGCCGCTGCTGTTCCTGCTGCATAACAGCAAGGCGTTGCTGGCGATCTCTCCACTGGTCACGCAAAATCGGATAGTTGATCGGGTCGTCTCGATGTATCTGCTGCCAATCCGGCTCCACTTCGACCTGCGATTGCAGGATCGGAATGGCCGCATTGACCAACTGCTGCATCTGCGCCCGTTCAGCGTCTAACCTTTGTTTCTCCTGTTTAATCGCAACGATGTTACGCGAGTAATCGGACTGCCTCTGGTAGCCTTCCAAAGCCTCTTTCAGCGGAACTTGCACAGTCTTGCCGTCAATTTTGACGGTTACTAGCGCGTTCGGATCAATCGGCTTCTCTTTGCTGCCTTCGTCGTCCGCGACCTCCTCTGACTCACCGTATTCGTCGGAACCATCTTCCGATGGCGTCCCGTCCGACGCATATGGCGTCTCATCGTCATCGTAGGCCGCCGCCTCTGTCTTTTGGACTTCGGCATCAGCTGCTCGACGTTTCTCGGGTTCGGCTTGGGTCTGCTGACCTTCCGAAATAGCCGCAAACGCGCGTGCTGCTTCAGCAAGGCCGATTTCGCTGGACCGCGACTGCTCGGCTTCAGACATAATGTACTCCGTTTTAGTTCCGCTTCAAGCGGCGGTTGAACTGCGCCACATCAGGAGCAGAGGCGATCATCGCCAGCTGGTCCTTCAACGCAGTTATGGCGCGCACCATGTAGTACGCGTCATTCCTCGTCTCACTGTCATCCGGTTCGGAGAGTTTCCAGTCAGACGTGTATCTCTCGTCTAGCAGGCGCATGACCTCCTTGAAGGCTGCGCTATTCGTGAACGCCTTGGCCTCGCGCCACAGTTCTTCTTGTTCAAATGTGGACATTTACTGCATCCCCGGTGGCATCATGCCCGGCGGCATCATCGGAGCCGGTCCAGCAGGCGACGGAGGAGGAGCAGGCGGCGGGGCATATGCCTGCGCCATCTTGAACATCTCCTGTATCTCCGTCCGCTGCCGGTCGATCTCGCCACGGATGGAGGCGATGTCCACCTGCGCCCCGTATTTCGCCTGTATCTCGGCTGCCTTCAGAAGACTGTCGGCAATCAACTTGTCGCGCTGGAGGTCGGCGTCCGCCGCAGCCTTCTGGCGCTCCAGTTCCTGCTTGGCGGCGTTGATAACAATGTCGGCCTTGATCTTTTCAGACTCGACCTGCGCCAACATGGTCGCCGGGTCAGGACGGTTCTGTCCCTGCGCCATCTGCTGCATGAACGCCTGCACTTCCTGCGGATTAACCTCTTTCCAGAACTGCGAGGGGTCCATGAAGCCCTGCAATGTGGTCATCTGGGCAAGCGTGGCACGGAATTGCGTCAGGTCCACCAGCGGATTGTTCGGTCCGTATTTCTCAATCGCCATCTGCTGCATTTGGGCGATCTGTTGCAGACCCATCAGGCGCATCTCGTCAGACCCGCGACCAAGCGCGATGTTGACCACCATGTCCATCGAGGCATCCCAGCCGCGAGGATCAATCGGGACGAACTGGTTCCGCAGGCGGATGATCTTCGCCTTGTCCTGATGCTGGACAACCAGTTGCAGGAGCCCTTGGAAGCACTTCTTCAGGCCGTCTGCGAACAGGCGGGCGATCATTTCGATGCGGTCCTGAGATGACGACAACTGCGCCTGCACAGCCGCCCGAGTTGTGGACTGCAACACGTCTGCATCAAGACCCTGCGACGCACGCGAGATGCCGGTGCGCTGGGTTTTCACCTCGTCCAAGTACGCCATCACGGCAAGAGCCGACTGGCCGACAAAAGGCGTCGCAAATGGGACAACTGCGCCGGGGTTGCGCGCGCGGATGATCGCACCCGTCTCATTGTTCAGCACGTCGTCCATGTTGACCTGCCCTTCCACCACGACGGTGCGCGGATGGATGGATTGGGCAAGGCTGTCGAGCGTGTTCCGCATGATGGACGACTTAATCAGCTGAAGGTCCATCGTCTGATCGGCAATCGACTTGCCGAAGATCGTATGCGGCGTCGGATCAGGCTCCAAAATGGAGAACGGAGCCGCCTGAACAACCTCATCATGGAGGATGTAGGAGCCGTTACCGACCGTGCAAACCTTGTGGAGTTCGGCAATACCGTCGCCGTCCTTATCGACGCGGATATAGCTCTCAACATAGAAAACTTTGTCCGTCGTCTCGTCAGATGTCTGCGTAATGCCGAAGAACGACTGGTCCGCCGGGTTTCTGACGATGACTTCGTTGTTCATCTCGAAGCCGCCAGTGCCAGCGTTCATCTCGATCTCGTCGCGGTCGTATCCCATCGCAACAAGGTCGGAGATGGTCACAAGGCGGCGGCGTCCAACGTAGATTGCGTCCTCAACCGACATCGCTTCGTTGTCGATGAGGAACTGTTCAGGCGGCACACACTCGACAATGTAGCGCGGCGTGCGGATAGTGCGCCGAATTGTCATGCTGATGCGCTGTTCACCGGTCAGCATGTCAGTTTCTTCGACATACGTATCGACCTGAACGTCTTTATCTTGCGTAATGAAGTTTGCCTCGGCCATCGAGAGGCCTGAATAGGTGTAATACTCGACGCGCTCGTCATCGAGCTTGTACCACGTCAGGATGCCGGTCTTCAGGATCAGCGCGTCCTTCATGGCGTCATGCAAAATGCGGAACCCGCCGTTTTCCTGCATGAACACATAGTTTATAAGGTCCGTCGCCTGCTCTGCTGAAGCAACGTCTTCGGCACCCTTTGGCACGAACTCCAAAATCTTATCGCCGCCCGTGAAAATCCGCAGCAATGACGGCAGCATCGCCAGAACGGTGTCCCGCACCTCAGTCATTACGACCTGAGATCGACCGTCCTCCTCGTTCCCGAGCGCATTGCCGAGATAGTACGACATCGCAGCCTCGCGCTCTGGCGCAATGTAGCTGTCGATGTACGTCTGGCTGTCGTCGATAGCCTGATAAACAATATAGCGGAACTCCTCGTCGCTCATCGGACGAGTATCAGGCGTCAGATAACCAGTTTCGGTGTTGTATGAGCTATCAGTGACGCCATCCGCAGAGATCGGGATCAGGTCAGGGTTGTACCTGCCGGGAGTAATGCCTTCAGTCGCCATTTCGCGTGCCTTTCCTTACCCGCCACCACTGCCAGCCGTTTTCAGACCCGACCTCGTAAGTGGGAAAAACCTCACTCACTGCTCTTTTTACACCAACCATCGGAAAATCATCACCGCCAATCACGCCGCCACGCCGAACCTTTGGCAACCACGACCTGATGTCAGCGATTACGTCCTCATATTCATGCCCTGCGTCGATCCAAACAAAATCGACCGAGTTGTCTTCAAACAGATCAGCCGCGTCCTTCGTTTTCATCCGGTGGATCGACACATCCAAGTCGGACACGCTCTCAATGTTCTTCTTGAATACCTCGTACACCTTCAAGATTTCAGGGTCAGATTTGTGCGCCGCCTCATCGGAGCCGCCCCAGTGATCCACAAAGTGCAACTCGATCAGTTTTCCTGAGTTTAACACCTCAACCGCTAAAAACGCAGAAGATCGACCCTTCCAGCAGCCCAGTTCGACAAAGACCGCACCGTCAGACGCCTCTCGAACAGCCTGTCGATACGGTCCCTCAAAGTTAAACCAGCCTTGAATGTCCTTGTAGAAGTGGTTCATTTCTTCTTCTTCGACATTCCAGCCTCAGACAACGCAATCGCGATGGCCTGCTTGCGGCTCTTGACCTTGGGAGCCTTGGCTGGTCCCTTCGGATTGACGCCAGCGTTCAACGTGCCGCGCTTGTATTCGCCCATGACCTTGGCGATCTTCGCCTTCCCGCCACCCTTCTTCATTCTGCTGCTTCCTTCCTCTGCTGCTGGGCAATCATTTCATCCTCCGTATGCTCGTGACGAAAGGTGAACATGCCCTCATGCCCTATTTCACGCGACAGATCGTGATCGACCATAACCTCAATACCGGCCTTCTTCGCCAGATTGCAGAAGAACATATCTTCGCCAGCCCACATTCTTGCGGACGGCAGATAATGTATCTGGAACCACGGATACGGAAGCCGCCTGAAGACATCAGACCGGATGAGCATCGCGCCCATGCCCACAGCGTCCACTGGCTCCACGCCTTCTTTGCCCAGCGAATACACATGATCCAGAGCCGCCCAGTCGTTGAAGGCGACCGTCCTAACAGGCAGCCGCCGTTGCGCATAGTTGCAGGCAACAATGTCCTTATCGTGCGCCAGAAGACGGTCGATTAGGTTCGCTGGAAACCGCATATCGCTGTCGAGAAACAGCACATAGTCAGCCTTGCGAGACAGAGCCAGTTCGACCAGTTTGCATCGCTGGTCCGCGATCAATGTTCCCTGCAAGAAGTGCAGATTGAAGGCCGATCCAGCAGGTGCATTGGCGTACCAACGCGCCGCCATGAGCGTCAGGTCATACGCGAAACCGGAGTTAACCGTGTCACGCGTCGGTACGCAGATGCTGAGATTGACAAGCTTACTCGTCATACTCGCCTTCTTCGTCCATCTCGTATTCTTCGTATTCCTCGCCTTCTTCGTCGCCCTCGCCTTCGTCCTTAATCGGACCGCCGACGATCCACGCAGCGCAGGTCCGCTTGGCGGCGCACTTGAAGTCGAAGATTTCGCAGAAGCCCAGATCACCGGCCTCCACGACTTCCATCGCATCTTGCATCCGGTCGTCGGACAGTCCTTCCTCGATGCACTTCAGCATCTTATCAGTCTGGTTGAACGCGCCGCAGTTGCCGCACAACATCTTCTTGGCGTTTTCAGGCGTCTCGTCCCACCGATCAGCCATCCGCTGCCAGTAGTCACGGTTCGGCAGGTTGGGGTCCATCGGGCCGTAGTCGGCCTTGTCGATGGCCTTGCCACGGTTTTTCAGGTTCAGCGTCAGGTCGCCAGTGGCGGCTGGGCAGGCATCGCCGCCCTCGTCGCCGTCCATCATCATTTCTTCGTCCATGATTATTCCTTACTTGAACCCGAGAAGCAGGGTCGCGGTCGTCGCCGCCGTCACCTTCTGCGTGCGGATCGGAAGGATCGTGCCAACCGGGGGCGCTTTGAATGTCACAGTCGTGCCTCCTTCAGTAACAACCGTCACGTCGCCAGCGCCGCCGACATAGATGGCAGAGTAGGCGTTGCTCTCAGTGTCAGACTTCGTAATCGCTTCGGCATCAGCCCACGAGCGACCGTTCGCAAGAAAACTGCTCATTGTTACTTCCCTTTCGCCTTCCGCGCGGCGCGCATGTTATCGACCAAGTTTGGATAAGGACGACCAGCTGCCTTTGCCGCCGCCTTCGCAGACGCCTTCTGTTTCGACGTCAACTTCTTGTCGCCCTTCGTCGGGTCTTTCGTTTTCCAGACAGGCTTCATTTGCCGCCCTTTCCCTTATTTCGCGCGGAGATAGCTTTGGCCTTGGCCTTGGCATCCGCCTTCGAACTGGCGCCCCACGCTTGCAGCGATAAAAGTAAACGTGTCGGCTTTCCTTTTTCATCGCGCTCCGGCCCCGGCATGTTGCCCATGCGAGCCAAGAATGACGCACGACGAGGATTGTCGCCAGCCTTCACAGGGGCTTTAAGGTTCATGCCCTCAGCCTTCGCAGACGCGCGGCCCTTTGCGTTCAGTCCGCCTTTTGGATTTTTGCCTTCAGCTCGCTGCCATGCAGGTGTTTTAGCCATCAAAGGAGCCCCCGTTCGATGTCTTCGCGCGTAATATATGGCCGCTTTTGTTCAGGCGTGCCTCTGATGTACTGGTTGGCGAGAGGCACATCCTCCGTTACCCAAGGGGGTGTCGCTTTGCGCTGCTCAGGCGTCATATCTACGCGTTTCTGCACATTGCGTGCTTCAACCTCACCAGCCAAACGCCTATACGCATTTTCAACCGCGTACTCTTGCGCGGCGCGATCAGCCTCTCTGCTCGGCTTTTTGATTATCTTGAGATATTCCTTGTATGACTTCTTGGCTTCTTCAACAGAGTTGAACCCGGCCACCGCAGCATAGTTTTCAATGCTCAATGGCGTACTCATAGCTGCAAGACGCTCTTGGTAAATCTCCCAAGCCGGGGTTCCTTTTTGCAAGCCAATCGTATTCCCGCCGCGCGCAAAGCCCTCCTGATTTTGGACTGCGTGCTGCAACTCGTGAAGCATCGTTGATCCTTTGTCGGGGCCTCCGATTAATATCTGCGCCTGCGACTGGTTGGACGGGTCATAGCCTGCCCGGTACTCTCCGCGCTGTTTTCCACCAATCACTCCGCGTTCCTGCATGGTGTAATGGTTAATCTTCGCCATATCTGGGTATGCGTCATACAGCAGTTGATGCGAAAATTGCCTTCCAACGGTGTCCCCATCTTGCGCAGGCAATCCGCGATAAAACGACGTATTATCCGGTATCTCAAAACGCCATTTGGCGTCTGCGCCTTGGAACCAGCCAGTCTTTCCAAAGATGTCTTCTCTGGATGCGCCGGCTTTCGCCATCTCCTGCGCGACCTTAAGCGCGCTTAGATCAGCGGTCTTTGCCGATGGTCCGGCAAACATGCCGACAAGCGCAGCGCCTTCCGACGCCGCCTGCTTCGCAGCCTGATGCCCAAGAGGCATACCACCCAGCATCACCATGCCAGCCAGATCAGCCATACGATCTATTGCTTCCGGCGAACGGACATCGAGCTTTCCATATAAGGCATCGCCAAACGATCTAGCTCCTAGATACGCCGACTTCGCCATCTGCGCTGGCAGCGTCTGCCCCAAGGCGTCGAAGGCTTCCTGTCGCGCCTGCTGCCGGGCAAGGTCGCTCGAATAGTTCATCAGAGCGCGCTGCTGGGCCGCCTTTTCTTCATCCGATAAATCAAGAAAACCCGCCATCAGACAATGCCCCTAATACCACGTCGCAAAGGCTTGCCCGGCACCCATGCCGACGCGCGGCCTCCAACCATCGCAGCATTGCCTGCAAACGTCAGGCAGAACGCATCCGCTAAGTCAGGCGAACGCTGCCCTCGTTTTCTCATGCTGTCTTTAGACTCTACTACAAGTTTCCCAGAACTCGTAAACGTGTAACGCGGAGCCACCAACTCCATGCGAAGCATGTCGTCTTTGGGGAGTTTCACAGACCGCGTGGACAACCAGTCCTTTGCAGACATCCATAGTTCATCACGCAATTTGTTTGCATTGGGGTTCATGGCCGACGACTCGGACACGTTCACGTCCTTCACGTTGAACCCCTGCTCGCGCAGTCGATCAGCGACACCCGATCCAAGGCCGATGGTGTCCACGCATATCTCTGCTGGCCGATCCAACTTCGCCTCATTGACGACCATGCCGACCGTCTGCATCAGATCGAGGCCGCCCCATGACTTGATCTCCACAACCAAGTTGCCCCGCCGCTTGCACAAGGCCGTTCGGTCAGTGCCGAACCGGGCAACATCGAGGCCGTAGATCATCGGCTCGTCCTCAGTCACTGTGACATCGCGTTCAATGGCCGAGTCCACCAGTTCCGCCCCGATTAGCGTGTCGTCATCGGTCAGAGCAAACTCGCCCAGCACACGGATGCGGTAGGCGTTGGACGCTTCGCCGTAGGTGGCTGAAATCTGGTTCACGAAGTCCTTGGCGACCAGCGGATTGTCCAAACAGGAAACGTGCATCCTGAACCAGTCTGACGCCAGCTGGTGATGCGTTTTGTAGAACAGGCCGCTGTTGCGCGTCGGGTTGGAGATCAGGATCGTCGTTGCCGAATGGCCTGACATCGAGCCAGCGGCTGCCTCAAAGACCGCCTCCGGTACGGCGCTGGCCTCATCGACAACCAGCAGCACATGCTCCGAGTGAACGCCGGCCAAGGCTTCTGGCCTGTCCGCCGAACTTGTTCTAGCCGAGATAAAGCTAGACTCCGGTGCGCCGCGCAGCACGATCTTGTCGGAGAACACTTCAATACTGTCGCGCAGGACGGGCGGCAGTTTATTAATCCACGCCTTCAACTCTGCAAACAAAGCATCGAACAACTGCGCCGCCGTTGGAGCCGTGACCACCCCTTTCTGCGGGAACCGGGTCAGCGAGTGCCAGATCAATGCCCACGCGCAGCCTGTCGATTTTCCGACACCGTGGCCAGCACGGACGCTGATCCGCCTCTCCCCACGCGCAATGGCGCGCAGGAAATCTTGCTGCCACGGGAGCGGTTCCGCCTTCAGCACCTTCCGCACAAACGCAACAGGGTCATCCTTATAAGCACGGATGAAATCAACATAAGCCTGCGCGTCATTGTTCTGCGTCATGCGGAAGCCTTTTTTGTTGGCATCACAGGATCGCCTTCTCCGGTCCACTGCATCAGGACAGCATACTCGCCATGCGGCCTGTCGAGATCAGACACCGTGATCCAACCAGCGGCCTCATACTCAGCAACCATGCTGTGTATAACATACTTATACCAGCCGCTCACCGGACACCTCCGCAAACGTGCGACCGTCGCCTTCGAGGACCGCCTGCTGGCCGGTGAAGTCTTGCCAGCGTTTGATTGCCACATCGACATACGCGGGGTTCAGCTCGACCGCATAAACATGCCGCCCGGTCATCTCGCCAGCAATGATCGTCGTGCCGCTTCCGCTGAACGGCTCATAGATAGCCTGACCCGGCGATGAATTGTTTTCGATAGGCCGCTTCATGCACTCAATAGGCTTCTGCGTGCTGTGGCCGGTTTCTGATTTTTTAGGCTTGTCGATCTGCCAGAGTGTTGTTTGTTTTCTGTCGCCGGACCAACTCGCCGTCCCTCTGACTGCATACCAACAAGACTCATGTTGAGGATGGTAGTGACCACGGCTCATAACAAGCTGACTTTTAGCCCACACAATTTCTGCCCTAATTGAGAAGCCACTTGCTACAAGGCTATCAAAAACAGTTCCTGAATGGATCATGCCGTGCCAAACATACGCCACGTCGCCGGGGAACAATGCCCACGCATCGCGCCAGTCTGCTTTGTCATCGTTCTTCACGACGCCTGTGGCGCGACCGCCAGCCTTGCCGCCCAGTGCGCCATCACGCCAGCTGGCGTCATATTCAACGCCATACGGTGGATCAGTCACCATCAAATGCGGCTTCACAGGACCAAGCAACTTCGCAACCGTGTCAGCCTCAGTGCTGCTGCCGCAAACAATCCTATGGTTTCCTAATA